>Ga0115004_10003047_pt1 | contig 13702 bp, 10 predicted proteins | sample ArcticOcean_MG_C_10_FD_88737 | JGI IMG/M metagenome (GOLD analysis project Ga0115004, IMG submission 88737) | Marine microbial communities from western Arctic Ocean - ArcticOcean_MG_CB11_90 | ecosystem: Environmental > Aquatic > Marine > Oceanic | place: Arctic Ocean: Canada Basin | collected...
AAGAAAATGAAATTCACATTGGTGGAATTGTTGGTAACGGCGTACTGCTTGCAAGTAAACTTTCATTAATAATCACAAAACATTCTAATTTAAAAGTAAATCCGTTTGAAATCATAATGAATAAGTCAGAGCCCTGGTCAGAGCCCATTACACTTTCTTCTGAAGTTGATTCATTAAAAAATGGTTTCATCATTCTCGTGGATGATGTTTTAAATTCGGGAAAGACAATGCAATATGCTCTTACAGAAATCTTAAGGTTCCCAACGAAAGCAATAAAAACTGTTGCGCTTGTCGACAGGAAACACCGTAAATTCCCAATTAAAGCAGATTTTGTAGGGCTTGAATTATCAACAACATTAAAAGAACGCGTAGAGATTATTTTTAAAGAATCAGAACAAAAAGCATATTTAGTATAATGAAAGTAACTGAATCATCATCAAATCACGATAACCTCGATTTAATGTCGACAAAGGAGCTATTAAACGGAATCAACACTGAGGATAGTACAGTTGCTAATTCAGTTCAAAAAATCATTCCTTCAATTGAATTATTCATTAATGCTTGTTATGAGAGAATGCAAAAAGGCGGACGCTTATTCTACATTGGAGCTGGAACAAGTGGACGACTAGGGGTTGTAGACGCTAGTGAATGCCCCCCAACTTTTGGCGTAGACCATGGGGTTGTTATTGGAGTTATCGCTGGTGGAGATTGTGCAATACGAAAAGCCGTTGAATTTGCCGAAGACGATACGAATCAAGCATGGAAAGATCTTGCAGAATTTAACACTACAAAATTAGATACGGTTATTGGGATTGCAGCATCAGGTAGCACACCGTACGTAATTGGTGGATTAAAAAACGCAAATCAAAATGGATTATTAACTGGGGCCATTACATGCAACCCTAATAACCCGATTGAATCAGAAGCTGAATTTCCAATGACAGCAATTGTAGGACCTGAATTCGTGACTGGAAGTACGCGAATGAAGTCAGGTACAGCTCAAAAACTAATTCTAAATATGATTAGCACGAGCTTAATGATTAAGCTCGGAAAAGTAAAAGGAAACAGAATGGTTGATATGCAACTGAGTAATCAGAAGCTAGTGGATCGTGGAGTAAGAATGATTCAAGATTCTATCGATACTACATACGAGGAAGGAAAATTGCTACTAGAGAAACATGGCAATGTAAGGAAAGCAATTGATGCTTTCAACTGTAAATAATTCAAAACATTACACCATAAAAAAAGGGAAGCTACCCCCCCTTTTTCTTCTAATCAATTTCAGTAAAAAAATAATCATCTTTTCTTTTTCGCAGGCTTTTTCTTGCCTTTCTTAACATCAACGATTAACTCAGTCAACCCTTCTTTCATATCAATCTTTATGTCATCACCTTCTTTCAAACGAGACCTTACAATCTCTTCTGCTAAAGGGTCTTCAATGTATTTTTGTATTGCTCTTTTTAATGGTCGAGCACCAAACTTCTCATCATATCCTTTCTCTGCGATAAAGTCTTTTGCAGCCTCAGTCATTTCAATAGAATAACCAAGATCAACAATTCTTCCATATAGCTTAGATAATTCAATATCAATGATTTTATGAATACCTTCTCTAGAAAGAGAATTAAACATAATCATATCATCAATACGATTTAAAAACTCAGGAGCAAAGGCCTTTCTAAGTGCATTTTGAACAACTGCTTTAGAGTGCTCTTCTTTTTGATCAGACTGTGCTTTAGTTCCAAAACCGACACCCGTTCCAAAATCAGACAGTTGACGCGCCCCTATATTTGAAGTCATAATCAAAATCGTATTCTTAAAATCAATTTTCCTTCCTAGACCATCTGTCATATGGCCATCATCTAACACCTGAAGTAAAAGATTAAAGACGTCTGGATGGGCTTTTTCAATCTCATCTAACAAGACTATAGAATATGGCTTTCTACGGATTTTCTCCGTTAATTGCCCCCCTTCTTCATAACCTACATATCCTGGAGGTGCGCCTACCAAACGAGAGATGGAGAACTTCTCCATATACTCTGACATGTCAATACGAATAAGTGAATCTTGTGAATCAAACAAGTACTGAGCAAGAACCTTAGCTAATTGTGTTTTACCTACCCCAGTTGGCCCTAAAAAGAAAAAAGACCCAATTGGCTTGTTTGGGTCTTTTAACCCAGCGCGATTACGCTGAATAGCTTTGACTACTTTGTCAACAGCAACATCTTGACCAATAATTTTTGCTTTAATATCATCAGACATTGTAGCTAAACGGCCAGTCTCAGATTCAGAAATACGTGTCACAGGAACACCACTCATCATTGAAACCACTTCTGCAACATGCTGCTCAGTAACAATTACACGATTTAATTTATAATCTTCTTCCCACTTATTCTTCGCAGCTTCAAGCTCCTCAATTAATTTACGCTCAACATCACGAAGTTCCGCAGCCTTCTCGTACTGTTGTGATTTAATTACTTCATTTTTCTCCGCTTTTAAATCCTCTATTTTTTTCTCAACATCCAAAATCCCTTGAGGGACGTTCATGTTAGTTAAATGAACACGAGATCCAACTTCATCCAATGCATCAATTGCCTTGTCCGGAAGGTGCCTATCAGTAATGTATCGCTCTGTCAAAGTAACACATGACTTAATTGCATCAGCATCATAAGTAACGGAATGATGATCTTCATAGCGTTCTTTAATATTATCTAGAATCTGAATAGTCTCTTCAATATTTGTCGGCTCGATAATTACTTTTTGGAATCTACGCTCAAGTGCACCGTCTTTTTCGATGTGCTGACGATACTCATCTAGAGTCGTAGCTCCAATCACTTGCATTTCACCCCTTGCCAAAGCAGGCTTAAACATGTTTGAAGCATCTAAAGAGCCAGAAGCACCACCAGCACCAATAATGGTGTGAATTTCATCTATAAATAAAATTACATCCGGATTCTTTTCAACTTCCTGCATAACAGCTTTCATTCGCTCCTCAAACTGCCCTCTATATTTAGTGCCAGCAACTAAAGAGCCGAGGTCTAAGGATACAATTCGTTTATCAAAAAGAACTCGAGAAACTTTACGCTGCACAATTCTCAATGCTAAACCTTCAGCGATAGCACTTTTACCAACACCTGGCTCACCAATAAGAATCGGGTTGTTTTTCTTTCTACGTGATAAAATTTGACTTACACGTTCAATTTCAGCTTCACGACCTACTATAGGATCTAACTTTCCAGCCTCAGCCATTAACGTTAAATCTCTGCCAAAATTATCTAAAACTGGAGTCTTAGATTTCGGGTCAGCGCTTTTTCTTGGAGTAGAAAATGACTCTTCTGCCCCACCTTCTTCCTCTGCTCCACCTGGGTATTCAGCACGAGGAGTTATCCCTTCATCTTTCATGGCTTCTAATTCATCTTTTACATTTCCATAAATCACACCGTATTTATTTAAAATACTACATGCTACACTATCTTCGTTCTTTAAAATCGAAAGTAATAAGTGCTCAGTTCCAATCATTGAACTCTTATATAATTTAGCTTCTAAATATGTTAATTTTAATACCCGTTCTGCTTGTTTTACTAGTGGAATGTTTGATATTTTTTTATTTACCACACTTGTATTCCTAGTTAAATTTTGTTCAATTTCTTTTCGAATCATCTTAAGGTTCAATTGAAATTCATTTAAAACTACAATTGCTTTGCCGTCTCCCTCTCTTATTAATCCTAAAAGGAGATGTTCAACACCTATAAAGTCATTACCCAATCGAAGTGCTTCCTCTCGACTATAACTAATTACGTCTTTAACTCGTTGTGAAAATTTCGCTTCCATAATTTATGTTCAAAGATATTCTATAATGTTTGTGCCTTGCAAAAATGTACATTTTACATCACTTACAAATATATAACGAATAAAATTGTTAATAAGTCAACCAAATCGTCAATTTTCCACAGTTTTTTGTTAGTAAATACAATCACACAAGAAAAGGAAATACGACCTAAATTGACTAATTTCGATGCTTGCATTTTAATGCGCTTGCATGACGCACAATAATTATTAATTGAAAGATGGCAGACGGAGAAAGAATAATCCAAATTAACATTGAAGATGAAATGAAATCAGCTTACATTGACTATTCAATGTCAGTAATTGTTTCTAGAGCACTTCCAGATGTTAGAGATGGTTTTAAACCAGTTCACAGAAGGGTACTTTACGGAATGCAAGACCTAGGTGTCTATTCCAATAGACCATATAAGAAATCAGCGAGAATTGTTGGTGAAGTATTAGGAAAGTACCATCCACACGGAGACAGTTCAGTCTATGACACAATGGTACGTATGGCCCAGCCATGGTCTTTACGTTATCCATTAGTGGACGGACAAGGTAACTACGGTTCTATTGACGGTGATAGTCCGGCAGCAATGCGTTATACTGAAGCAAGACTTCGTAAGATCGCTGAAGACATGCTTGGAGATCTAGAGAAAGAAACGGTTGATTTCGTTCCTAACTTTGATGATAGCATGGTGGAGCCTTCTGTGCTCCCCTCTAAAATACCCAACCTTTTAGTTAATGGCGCAAGTGGTATTGCTGTTGGTATGGCTACAAACATGGCGCCACACAACCTTACAGAGGTAGTAAACGGCACAATTGCATATGTAGAGAATAACGACATTGACGATGAAGAACTACTAACCTATGTGAAAGCACCTGATTTCCCTACCGGAGGAACTATTTATGGCTATGAAGGAGTTCGTGATGCACTATTAACAGGCCGTGGAAGAATTGTAATGCGTGGTAAAGCTGAAATTGAAGAAAATAATGCCGGCAAAGAGGTTATTATTGTTTCTGAGATTCCTTACCAAGTAAACAAGGCAGACATGATTAAGAAAACTGCTGATCTTGTTAATGATAAAAAAATTGATGGCATCTCTGATATTAGAGATGAATCAGACAGAAATGGAATGCGTATTGTCTACGAACTAAAAAGAGATGCGATTCCAAATGTAGTACTAAATAAACTATTTAAGTATACAGCACTACAAAGCTCATTCTCAGTAAATAACATATGCCTTGTAAAAGGGAGGCCTGAGCAATTGAATTTGAGACAAATGATTTCAAACTTCGTAGAATTTCGTCACGAAGTTGTTGTCAGAAGAACAAAATTTGAATTACGAAAAGCTGAAGAAAGAGCTCATATTTTAGAAGGTTTAATTATCGCTTCTGACAATATCGATGAAGTAATAAAAATTATTAGAGCCTCTAAAAGCCCAGACGAAGCAAGAGAGAATCTTATCAAACGATTTGATCTAAGTGATCTTCAAGCAAGGGCTATAGTAGAAATGAGACTTCGTCACCTTACTGGTCTTGAGCAAGACAAGTTAAGAGGTGAGTTCGATGAACTAATGATTTTAATCACAGACTTAAAAGACATCCTTGCAAGCGAAACGCGCAGAATGGAAATAATTAAGAATGAACTCATTGAAGTTCGTGATAAATACGGAGACGCACGGAGATCTCAAATTGAATACTCTGCAAGCGAAATGCGTATTGAAGATTTAATTCCAGATGAAGAAGTCGTTGTTACTATATCTCATGCTGGATATATTAAGCGTACAAGTTTAGTTGAATACAAAGTCCAGAACAGAGGTGGAATGGGATCTAAAGGGTCGTCTACTCGAGACAAAGATTTCTTAGCAGAACTTTTTGTTGCAACAAACCACAATTACCTACTTATATTCACTGAGAAAGGCAAGTGTTTCTGGATGCGTGTATACGAAATTCCAGAAGGAACAAAGGTAAGTAAAGGTAGAGCAATTCAAAACCTTATTAACATAGAGCAAGACGACAGCATTAAAGCTTATGTGAATGTTAAAGACTTAAAAGATGATGACTATGTTAAAAACAACTTCATTGTTATGGCTACTAAAAAAGGTGTCATTAAGAAAACATCTTTAGAAGCATACTCTAGACCAAGGACAAATGGGATTAATGCGATTACAATCCGTGAAAACGATGAATTATTAGAAGCTAAATTAACCAATGGATCTAACGAAATTGTTATAGCAACTACTAACGGTAGAGCAATTCGATTTAACGAAGAAAAAGTTAGGGCTATGGGTAGAAATGCCGCAGGAGTCAGAGGTGTTACATTAACATCAGAAGACGACGAAGCAATTGGAATGATTTGCGTTGAAGACATCCACTCTACTATCATGGTAGTTTCAAATAGAGGCTACGGTAAGCGAACTTACCTAAATGATCCTAAAGACGACGAACCAATCTACAGAGTTACAAACCGTGGCGGTAAAGGCGTTAAAACTTTGAATGTTACCGATAAGACTGGAAAACTACTTTCCATTAAGAACGTAACAGACGAAGAGGACTTAATGATTATCACAAAATCTGGAGTTACCATTCGTATGCATATTGACAGCATCAGAACCATGGGTAGAGCTGCTCAAGGGGTTAAGCTAATTAATCTTAAAGGCAAATCAGAAATAGCAGCCGTTGCAAGAGTACCAAGAAGTGAAGATGAAGACGAAGATGTTGCGCTAGACGAGAATGGAGAAGTAGTTGAGAAAATGTTAGACGCCACAGATGTAGAGCCTAATAGCGACAACGAAGGAACCGAGGAAAATGGAACGGATATTGAAAATGATTCTACGGAATAGAACAAGTCGTTATAATATAATACATAACAAAAAAATAATTATGAATACGCTGTTGATAAATTTTGGGCTCTCTATAGGAGTCATGGCATTAACCTCCGTTTCAGTCGCTCAAAAGAAGAATGAAACAAGTGCTGCAGTTGAATATAAAAACAAGTATCGTGCTGCAATGCAAAAGGGTGATCTAGAAACTGCAAAAAAAACATTAATCTCTGCAAAAGGTTTTATTGATTTAGCAACTGTACACCCTGATACAAAAAATAGTCAGAAAACAAATTGGCTTAAAGGTGAAATCTATGCAAGCTTCCTTACACTAGGTATTCAATCGCAAGACACAGTGTTTATAAAGCTAGCTGGCGAAGACGCACTAGAGCAAAGCATTGCTGCTTTCAAACATGGATATGGTATCAGTAAAAAGATGAAGGATGAAATCAAAAAATCTGTTTATCAAAAGGCGTCTATTCTTAACGGTATGGGAAACATGCTTTATAAAGCAGATCAATTTAAAGAAGCTGCTGAAATTTACGAGTATCAAGCAAAATATAGAGATGCGATTAACGAGCTTGATAGCATAGCAATCTACAACGCATCTTTGTGCCATGAAAAATCAGGAGAATACTTAGTTGCGGCAATGGGATATGAAAAACTATCCAGCGCAGGCTATAGAACTACGAATTGTGCCATACTCGCTTCTTCATCTTTCAGAAAATCAGGAGACCTTTTAAAAGCGAAGGAAATTTTAAGTAAAGCACGAGAAACAAATCCTTCAAATCGTGACTTACTATTAGAACTAGTAAATACAAATATTGAGGCTGGCGATGCTGCTGGTGCACAAGCTGCATTAAACGATGCAATAACTACTGATCCTGACAATAAAAAGTTACACTACACCATTGGAACAATCTATATTGAGCTAAAAGAAAACACAAAAGCTGAAGAAGCATTAAATAAAGCTCTAGCTTTAGATAAGGACTACGCTGATGCACAATACCAACTGGGTGCCCACCTAGTTACTTGGGCTGGTGATTTAAAAACGAAAGCGAATAAATTAAAGCTTGGTGACCCAAGCTACAATAAGTTATTGAATAAAAGTAATGTGTTATATAAAAGAGCATTAATTCCATTAGAAGCATATATTGCAAACGATCCTAATGATAAAGCAGTATTAAATATACTTTTTCAAATTAATAGAAGCCTCGGAAATTCAGAAAAAGCATTAGAGTATAAGAAAAGAGCTGAATCATTATAGCACGTGGTTTTAAACCATTGAAAAGGCACTCTTTTTTGAGTGCCTTTTTTTATTGCTTAGATAGTGATAATCGGATATTATATATATCTTTGCACTCCTTCTAGGAGTAGTTCTTAGAATACAAAATAAATCGCAAGCCTTTATTTAGCGGTTTTTATTAATCCTTTCGAGACTTTAGGCAGCTCGAAATACAAAGAAAAAGCCAAGATGGCAAAAAAAATACAAATGCAGGGAACTGCAGAATTTGACTGGGATGCATTAGCATTAGACGGTTATTCTTTAGCTGAAAGAGCTGAACTTTCAGACACCTACGTAGCTACTCTTAACTCAGTTGCAGAGCGTGAAGTTATTGAAGGTACTATTGTATCTTTAAATAAAAAAGAAGTTGTAGTTAACATTGGATCAAAATCTGAAGGTGTTATTCCAACTAGCGAATTTCGCTACAATCCTGACTTAGCTGTTGGAGATGTTGTACCAGTTTTCGTTGAAACACAAGAAGACAAATATGGTCAACTGGTAGTTTCTCACAAAATTGCTCGTGTACATAGTGCATGGAACAAGGTTAACGAAGTACTTAAAACTGGTGAGATTATCACAGGTTTTGTTAAATGCAGAACTAAAGGTGGTCTTATTGTTGACGTATTCGGACTTGAAGCATTCTTGCCAGGTTCTCAAATTGACGTTAAGCCAATTAGAGATTATGATGTTTATGTTGGTAAAAACATGGAATTCAAAGTTGTTAAAATAAACCAAGAATTTAAAAACGTTGTTGTTTCTCATAAAGCACTTATTGAAGCTGAGCTTGAAGAGCAAAAGAAACAAATTATTTCTGGACTTGAGAAAGGTCAAGTATTAGAAGGAACAGTTAAAAACATTACTTCATACGGTGTATTTATAGATCTTGGAGGTGTTGATGGACTTGTTCATATTACTGATTTATCCTGGGGTCGTGTTAACCATCCAGAGGAAATTGTTGAGTTAGACCAAAAAATAAACGTTGTAATACTTGACTTCGATAATGAGAAGAAAAGAATTGCATTAGGATTAAAACAATTACAGCCACATCCATGGGATGCTCTTGAAAGCGGAATGAATGTTGGAGACAAAGTTAAAGGTAAAGTTGTTGTTATGGCTGACTACGGTGCTTTCGTTGAGATAGCTGCTGGAGTTGAAGGTCTTATACACGTTTCTGAAATGAGCTGGTCTCAGCATTTACGTTCGGCACAAGAATTCTTGAAAGTTGGCGACGAGGTTGAGGCTGTTGTACTAACTCTTGACAGAGAAGACAGAAAAATGTCTCTTGGTATCAAGCAGTTAATGCCAGACCCATGGGAAGCTATTGAAGGAAAGTATGCTGTTCATACGCAACACACTGCTAAAGTTAGAAACTTTACAAACTTTGGTGTGTTTGTTGAATTAGAGGAAGGTGTTGATGGATTAATCCATATCTCTGACCTTTCTTGGCAAAAGAAAATCAAGCATCCATCTGAATTCTGCAAAGTAGATGACGCAATGGAAGTTATTGTTCTTGAAATAGATCGTGAAAACCGTCGTATTTCTTTAGGACACAAGCAACTTGAAGAGAATCCATGGCAAGTATTTGAATCTACATTCACTGAAGGTTCAACTCACCAAGGAACAATCGTTGAAAACAAAGATAAATCTGGAATCGTTTCTTTACCATACGGACTTGAAGGCATTTGTCCAGCACGTCATATGAGAAAAGAAGATGGGACTAACGCGCAAGTGGAAGAAACATTAGACTTCGTTATTATTGAATTCAACAAAGATGCTCGTAAAATTGTTGCATCTCACACAAGAACTTTCGAAGCAGGTGACGATAGACCGTCGTCTTCTAAAGGAAAATCTTCTGGTGCTGGAGCGTCAAAAGCATCAAAAGCAGTTAAAGCAAATAATTCTAACATAGAAAAGTCTACTTTAGGTGACCTAGGTGCATTAGCTGAATTAAAAGAGAAAATGGAAAAAGGTAAATAAAACCCTACTCCACTTCATATTAAAAGGCCTTGAGAAATCAAGGCCTTTTTTTGTTTACATCTATAATTCTTATAAAAAGAGGATATAAATCAGAGTGGTTTATTTATTAATAATAGTCTCCGTAAGGTATAAATAGTATAGGGGGCTATGTACTGTCTATTCAATCAAAACAATCTTTATACAGATATATAGTACCTATGGAATAGCATTTGCCATGGTAATTAACCCATTTGAGTTTTGCATTCCAATTACTTGTTTAATCAAAGTTCCTTCAGAATCGATAACTAATAACGTCGGATAGGCTCTAATCCTGTATCGCTTCGCTAATTCCGTTCCAATTGGGTTTTTTTCCATTTCAATCTTAATATTGATGAACTTATCATTAAATACTTCACCAACTTTATCATCCATAAATGATGTAGCTGCCATACGCTTACATGGTCCGCACCAATCAGTATAACAGTCTATGAAAATAAGTTTTTCGGTTTTTTTAGATAAGACTTTTGCTTCATCTAGGGTTATCTCATTAAATGAAATCCCACTATTCTGACTGGAAGAAGACATCATTAAGACTGACGCCAAGGCTACAAATAATACGTTTATACTTTTAATCATCTTTTATATATTACGAACGTTAAGTTAGTCATTTAGTGACAAGCTAAAAAATATACCTTGTCTTTTTCTTATCGTTCAAAGTTGTTATCTTTAAAACAATATTCATTCCAAAAGTAGAATGACTCCAGAATTTATAACGAATAACGACAAATTAATTACAGAAGTAAATGGTTTTATTGCTGAATGGCAATCGTCTTCACTTATTATTGCTGTAAAGACTTCCGGCTCTACAGGAACGCCTAAATTGATTGAACTAAGGAAGTCAAATATGGTTTCTTCAGCACAAATGACAGGGCGTTTTTTCGATTTAAAAAAAGGTGAATCGATATTATTAAACATGTCACCCAAAACAATTGGTGGCATCATGATTATTGTTCGAGCTATCGTTTTAGACTTGAAATTAATTGTTGTAGATGTAACTTCCACGCCGCTTATTCAAATTAAGAACAAGGTAGATATTGTATCAATGGTGCCAATGCAATTAAAAGCATCTATAGAAACATCTCCAGATAAATTTGATTTAATCAGAACGCTAATCATCGGTGGAGGCGTAATTTCAAATACACTTGAAAATCAAATAAAAAATTTGAAATGCGATATTTACCATACTTTTGGAATGACGGAAACTATCTCACATATTGCATTGAGAGATCTTAAATCAGATAATTCCTATTTCCAAACCCTAAATGAAGTAAATATAGAAACTGAAAATGATTGTCTTGTCATATCTGCTGCTGCTCTGGGAATAAATAGGTTAGTAACAAATGACATTGTTGAATTAAAATCTAAAACCAGCTTCAAATGGCTTGGAAGAAGTGATTTTGCAATAAATAGTGGGGGAATTAAAATAATCCCATCAATTATAGAGGGACGATTAAGCACACTTATTCATGCTAATTTATTCTCTTTTGGATTACCAGATGTGAAGCTGGGGCAAAGGCACATACTTGTAATCGAAAGTACTAGCGACCTTAAATTAAAGAAATCAGATTTCAATATCCTTGATAACTATATGACTCCGAAAGAAATATATTACTTAGATAAATTCAGCTACACACAAAGTGGCAAAATAAATAAACTTCTTACGATTGAATCCTTAGGTAATGCCAAAAAGCAAGTACTATAAACTATTAGGACTAAGTCCAAATGCAAGTAAAGAGGAGATTCGGAAAAAGTTTCGTGCTCTAGCCCTAAAAGTACACCCTGACCACAATAGCTCTCACTCTGCTGAAGAAGAATTTATTCTACTGACAGAAGCACATGATATGTTATTGGGTAAAACTTCGCTAACGAATAAAAACATTAAAACGAAGGGGGGTACTGAAGAAGATAGACTTAAACGTACAGCGGAGGCGCGAATAATTTTTAAAGAACAACTCATTCGAAATCATTTAGAAAACGAGCTTTACTTCAAAAAACTGACAACAGGTAATAAATGGCGAGTCATGAAGGTATCTGCATTACTAGGTGTATTACTTTCTAGCTTTCTGATATTAGATCTTTTCTTACCCCATCATTACCAAGAACAAGAAATCGTTGAATATAAAAGGTATTTTGCTTACTCTTCAGATGGAGAAAAAATAAGCTTAGTCAAAACTAATACTGAAAATTATTTTTGGGTAAGTAAAATTAGCTTTTCAATGTATGGTAGATCAAGAAAAATTCTAGTTGAATCGAGTTGGTTTTTTCATAATTCAATTCGATTAATATCTAAGGAGAATATTAAAGCCAAAGATTTCGACATCCACTTCTCCTTCTATTCTGCTACCTGGATTCTTTTAATACTATTTTTAACACCATTATTTACATTATGGCATAAGCGAAAGAAAATTAGCTTTACCGTGCTTTTTCATTTCTGTTATTATGGAGTAAATGGTCTTATGGTTTTTTATCTAATTACTGATAATCGATGGGCACACGTATTGACTCTAGGCTACTACTAGAAGCTTTTCATAGCTCTATCCATATCGCGCTTGTCGTCTTTTTCTTTCAAATCATGTCTTTTATCATGAAGTTTCTTTCCTTGCGCAGTGGAGATAACAAGTTTAACCCATCCTTTCTCAGATAAAAACATCTTTAAAGGAATAACAGTGTTTCCTTTAACCTTAAGCCATTTTTCAATACGATTAACCTCCTTCTTATTCAATAATAATTTACGATCACCACGAGGCTTATGATTATAAAAAGAACCATTTTCGTATGCATTCACATACATGTTTCGAATCCACACCTCACCGTTGTCAAAAACAATATAAGCCTCAAGAATACTAGCTTTACTCACCCGTATACTTTTAATCTCAGTTCCGGCAAGCACCATTCCTGCAGTAAATTCTTCTAAAAGATGATATTCGAATCTAGCTCTTTTATTCTTTATGTTAATCTGATTCTTCAAGAGTTATGTATCGATATTAAAATGACATTTATTATTCAACAAAAGTAATACTTCTAATCGATTTCCATACTGAATAAATCAATACCTTTATAGCGTGAAGATACCTTCTAAATATATAGAGAACGCAGTGAATCAAATATCATCTCTACCTGGGATAGGAAAAAGAACAGCTTTAAGACTCGTCCTACAGCTAATGAGTAGATCTAGAGAAGAAATTGAAGACTTTTCCAATGCCTTCACTTTAATGAAGGATAATGTTAAAAAATGTAATACCTGTGGTAACGTTTCTGACGTTCATGTTTGCACTATATGTAGCAATACATCACGAGACAAATCTATAATTTGTGTTGTGGAGGATATCCGAGATATCTTAGCGATTGAAGCAACAGAATCATATAAAGGAATATATCATGTCCTTGGAGGTATTATATCACCAATGGATGGTATTGGACCAAATGACCTCAACATATCATCGCTAGTTGATCGTGCACAGCAAGAGTCAGTTAAGGAAATTATTTTCGCCTTAAGCGCGACCATGGAGGGAGACACAACAAATTTCTTTCTCTACCGAAAACTTAGAAGTTTAAACATATCTATTTCAAGCCTTTCACGAGGTGTTTCCGTAGGAGCAGAATTACAATACGCTGATGAAATCACTTTAAGTCGCTCACTACTTAATCGTCAACCCTTCGAAGTCTAAACTTTTAGATTTCACAAATACTTTTTTTAATTCATAAGCCTTATATTTTGAAACAACTTCTGTTTTGAAATAAATATGATATTCGA
>Ga0115004_10003048_pt1 | contig 13700 bp, 13 predicted proteins | sample ArcticOcean_MG_C_10_FD_88737 | JGI IMG/M metagenome (GOLD analysis project Ga0115004, IMG submission 88737) | Marine microbial communities from western Arctic Ocean - ArcticOcean_MG_CB11_90 | ecosystem: Environmental > Aquatic > Marine > Oceanic | place: Arctic Ocean: Canada Basin | collected...
AATAGTAGTAATTATTATTAGTAAAATTAAGTTCTCGATCATTACCCTAGATTAGCAAACTAGAAACTAACAACAATAAGATTAAGAATTTTTTCATTTCTTTTTATTCTTTTCTCTTCTCCACAATATAAAGAATAACAATATCAAAGCCGGTTGTAAAATCACAAAGATAACAATATTAGCTAGTTCATAGCCCATTCCAGTTACATCCCCTATCACTTCTAATACCCATACACACCACAGGAAGAAATCATCAATCATTTATCTTGTTCATTATTAATTATTATGCAATTCATTTCATTTTCAACATCATCTAAGACCAAATCCTCTATCTCACACTTAAATTTTTCCACTGTTTTAAGACTGTTATCTAAAGGAATGGTAATGGTGCTGATAAGTTTAATTTGATCTTTTTCATTTATATCAAAATAAATAAATCCACCTCTTGATCCATTAACTGATAAAATTAAACAAGGACTATTATTATGCCATGGACCTGTGACATAACCTTTTTCCAATAATCTTCTTTGGCTATCTTTATGAGTTTCAAAAAATTTATATCGTCCAATTAAATAATGAGAAACTTTTTCTTTTCCCGTCAAATCTTCAAGAACACCATTGGAAGTATAAATCACATTTTCAGCTAAATAATCCGTGATTAAACTTCCATCATAATTTTCATTAGCTTCTTTAAATATTAAAAGAAGTTTTTCCATCACTAAGTCTTGATTATTACTCATTTCAAACAAACCTCTTTATAATTCCAAACACCATCTTTAATTTTATTTTAAGCATTAATGTGTGGTCTCTGTTTCAGTAATTGTATTAAATGCTCTCATCACATCACTGTCTGTTTTATGACCCGATTCTTTCAATTCATTAATCAACTCTCCAGATGTAGCTGTGGTATGAAGTATATCTGCCACGAGACTAATGAGGCCAGCAGAACCATATTTTAATAGTGATAGTCTCATACCTAATTCAATCATAGCAGATACTAATACATCTGCAGGATATTGATCACTTGCTTTTACTATAGAGGGCTTTAATACCTCAACTGCTTTTTGTAATTCTATTCTAAATTCTTTTTCATTCATTTTTTTCTCCTTTTTATATTTCATCTATTTTCTCAACATCAAATTCAGTATCTTCAGACACATACTTTAAATTTTCATTTATCCAAATATCACTCTCTTTCAATTCTTTAGCTGTAATGTATGCATTGTCATAAGCCTCATCTTCGCTATCGGCTTCTACTTCTACAGTTTTAAAATATTCATAATATTTTGTGACTAAGCATTTGACTTTAACTCTGTATAACTTCGTCAAGTTAACCAGTTAAATAAGTTACTTAAAAAACCCCATACTATTAAAGCTGGGATTACATACACACAAATCATGATCAAGACACGTGTGATTAAATTACACCAATCTTCAAAATTCATTTAACTCCTCCTTTAAAATTATTTAACTTTGAGTAAATCTTTTCATTTTCTATTTAAAGTAATTCTTACCACTCTTTTAAATATTTTTTATGAAATTCTCTATTAATTTTCCTTATAGAAACTTCTGATTTATTTGAATACCCATCTCTTCGCATTACATCATTTAATTCTTTAATATAACTGCTTAGCTCTCTATCTTCATATTTTTCTTCTATTACTAATGATATACGATGTAATAAAACTTCCATATTACCTGCCATAAATTTCTCCTTTTTAAATTTTATTGTTTGTTAATTTTTAACATCCTAGGGCATGATGAGGGTCAAATATGCTTGTTATCATTGCCGCTTGTATCTCTTCTTTTGATTTAACAGATGTTGATTCATAAGCTAAATTTCTAAATTTAACTTGGTTTATTAATGTTTTAGTTACTTTAAATTTAGTTCTTTTTTCTATTTTTGCTCTCTTTACTTTTCCTGATCTTGATACACACATATAAATTATTCTGCTCATTTTACACCTTTCTGTTATGTTGTATTTTAATTACTATAAAGCTTTGGATACTTTTAAATTGAAGTGATTAAAGCCCGGACACCTACTTAATAGTAGTGTTTCAAATGTTTATTATTGCTTGGGATCTCTTATTTTAATATTTTAAGAGAATTATAAAAACTGATTACAAGTTGTTATTATATCAATATAACACAGCTTATTTTTAATGTCAATAAATTTCTTCATTAACAGTTAACTTTTAGTATTTTCATTAATCAAACTTTTGATTTCTAAAATTTTACTTTCAATTCCCACAATATAGAGGCGATGTTTAGCTCTTGATAAACTGACATAAAGGCGGTCTTTAGATAAAGGGTGTATAAAATTTGTTAAAAACATAACAGGTACTTCTAGCCCCTTAACACGATTAATAGTATCCATCATGATTTGATTAGGTTCCACATATTCTGCATTAGTATGCTGATACCCAGTTATTTTAGGTATTATTTTACTTAAGTTTCTAATATTCGTTTCTTTCAGGCCATCATAAAGTACTACTCCAGTATCACGTAATTCAATATCTTGGTTATTAATAAGATTCTTAATTTTATCTGCAATCCACTTAAATTGCTGTTCATAATTTTTTACGATAATAAATTCAGGTTCTGGTCCTACCGGACCCAAAGATTCAAAGTTATCTATTTTAGATAAAAATTGAAATTGAGAAAAAATTGATTTTGTATTACGAAAATTTTCATTAAGAATTAATTTCTGAAATTTTTCATTTAAATAATACTGTGAATTTTTATTAAATATAGATTGTCTTTGGTCATAAAATACAAAAAATTTACCTTTTTCAGAAAGCATACTTTCAATATAAATAAACCACTCATCACTAAAGTCCTGACCTTCATCAACTATAATCATGTCATACTTAACAATTTTTTTTTGGGCTAATGAAATAACTTCTTCTAACCTAATATCAATTTCAATATCAGAACGTGGTAGCTTGAGTTCTCTTGATAGTTGATTAATCCAAGCGAAATTATTTAAGATTGTTAAATTTTTTTGGTTCGGTATTTCTTTTAATGAATATCTAACGTGTCGAGCCAAAGCCCGATTATAACATAGAAATAAAGTGCGTTTATCTTTAGATAACTGCCTAATAAGATCTATTGCCATAAGTGTTTTACCTGTTCCCGCTCCTCCAGATAAGGCAACATAATTTAGTTGTTTCATAATATTTATATACACGGTTTGAGTTGATGAGAAAGTCATCAATTCCCGTTCATGATCAAGTTGTTGTTTTAATTTAAGTTGAATAGGCAAGTCATTGCCGATAATTATTTGGTCAAAGTTTTTAATAATAGGAGGTCCTATACGATAAATTTCTTTATCCCCTTTGCTCCAATTTAACATTTTCTCTAGTGATGCACGAAGTACAGGTAAATCATCTTGAAATAAAAAAATTTCTAATGGTTTGTCAGGACCAAAAGGCTTGGGGTCTCTAGGTTTCGGTGTATTTGGAAAACATACGGCATGAATTAGATTAAAAAACTTTCCTTTATGTTCTGCGAATTGATCTTTAAATAAATTAAAAATATTGTGTTTGGCGGAAAGAGATTGTGCAATTGGATTTGAGATTTTAAAGGTTTGCTTAGTGTCACGTCGAGTTGAAGTCCACTCTTGTTTTTGAGCATCATAACCAATGATACCTCCCTTAATTTCTAAAAAAATTACACCATGATTTGGAAGTAAAATTATCATATCGCACTCACCATCATTTTTATTATTCTCTAAACCTGTTTTAAAAAAATGACATTGACAATAAATTTTGGCGTCACTTGGCAAAGTGTCAATAAGAGCTTTGTAAACAGTATTTTCAGCAATAAATTTAGGGTCTTTTAAAATATCCTGAAGAGTAGATGGAAAAACTAATGCCATTTAAATCTAAATAATTTTTTCATTTTAGTTTATAGGTTCTTTGTAATTACAAAATTTACAATCAGGATTTTGAATTGGTATTCTTTTTCTATTATTTTGCCATAACTCAATATCAGCATGTTCATATGGAATAAAGTTAAGTTCATATTTCTTAAAGTATAGGTGAGCACTTTTTAACTTACGATACTTATCAAAATTCTTTTTTAATAATAAATCTATAACTGCAATAATATAAGAATAGTAATTTAAATTTAAATTATTTGATATAGTATTATTTTATGAAGTTTATTGATCTTTTTGCTGGTTTAGGTGGTTTTCATATAGCTCTTTCTCGATTAGGACATAAGTGTGTTTACGCTTGTGAAATTAATCCAAGACTTAATGATTTATATAAAAAAAACTTTCCTGGAATTGATGTAGGTTATGATATTACAAAAGTTGATCTTAGCAAGATACCTAATTACGATATTCTTTGCGCAGGCTTCCCTTGTCAACCTTTTTCTAAAGCGGGAAATCAGGACGGCTTTAATCATAAGATTGCTGGTGAAATGTTTGAAGAAATCATAAGGTTTCTAAAATTTCATCGACCCTCATTTATTATTTTAGAAAATGTTGCTAACTTATTTAAGCATAATAGAGGTCTTACGTGGGAGTACATGCAATCAAAACTAGAATCATTAAACTATAATATAGATAGTAAAATATTATCACCTGTTGATTTCAATATCCCGCAAACAAGAGAGCGCTTTTATGTATTGGGCTCTCAAGATAGTTTCAAGATAAAATGGCCTATAAATCCAATTCCACGCAAAATATCTTTAGAAGATATTTTTATAAAAGAGCCAAGATCTATAATGCGGCTTACTAAAGATAAAAAAGATATATTTAATAAATGGTCTAATTTTTTAAGGAGAATACCTTCTAATGTAAATTTATGTTCACCCTTATGGACATTAGAGTTTGGAGCAACATATCCTTTTGAAGACACTACACCATTTGCATTGGGATCTAATAAAATTTCAAAATATAAAGGATCTAGAGGTATTGATTTATCAAAAATAAAACCAGAATTAAGACTAGAAAACATTCCGCCTTATGCTCAATACAGCTCAAGACGAAATGAGGACAGTATAAATAAAAAAAATTTTCCTGAATGGAAAAAAAAATTTATTAGAAATTCTAGAAAATATTATAATGAAAATAAAGATTGGATAGATCCCTGGATTAAAAAATATGATAAACATAAAAATCTAGCGCTTAAAAATCCAACACATCAAAAGTTAGAGTGGAATTGTTTTGGTGATGAATATAGCCTTGATGATAAGATAGTATCTTTTAGGGCTTCAGGTTTTAGAGTCAAAAGAATGGAAGCTTCACCTACATTAGTTAATACCTCAAACTCAGCCTTACCCTATATTCCAAAATTAAAAAGATTTCTATCAATTGAGGAATGCATGAGTATACAGGGTCTTAGAGAGTTGATTAATGACAATATACCAAAAGAATATGATGTTACTCGTTCAGTAGGAAATGCGGTAAATGCCGATGTAGTTGAAAAAATAGCTGAGGCTTTTTTAGATAAGAAAAGTGATATTAAAAAATATACCTCACAGAAAAAACAATTAAAGTTACAATTAGGTAGTGATAATTTTTGAAAGATCTATCAGAATTTTTATTAGAAACTCTAAAAGTTGAAGATCCGTATTTTGATTTGGAAAGAAAGAATCCTTTTATATTTAGCTACAATAAAGAAGATTATCTTTTACATCTAACTAATGTTCATTCATGGACACAGAGACCTCATATGAGAAGAATACAAATTAAAAATACTATTAAAGATTATTTAAAAAAATATCACAGGCATTATGTTTTTGGCATATTTGGATATGAAGAAAAAACCGATACTGTTTCTGCATGGAATATGAAATATATAGATACTGATTTTGGTTCTAGTAAATCATTATACACTTATGAAGAATACTTAACTAGCGCTAATCAAGAAGGAATTTCAAGACATATCAATAAAGATGATTCAGATCTATCATCAATACACTTTAAATCAAAATATTTACCTTTATATCTTAAAAATTTTAAGACAAATGTTATTGAAATTGAAGGAGATGATTACGAATTTAAATCTTTTGATTTTTATCATGATGATAAAAATTATAAAAAACTTGAGAATAAAATTTACAAGTATGAATCTTTAAATTTTATTTCAGATAACTCTTCTTTGAATCAGTCTAAATGGGATAGAGAAGAATTTATTATTACCCTTGAGCTGTATTTTAAATTACAAAAAAATCAGAGAAATAAAAGTAATTTTAGAAAAGATCAATCTCTGGAATTAGAGGCTTTCGAATTATTAAAAAAAAGATCTAAAACTAATAAGTCTGTTGTTAGAACCATCAATAGTCTTGAATTACGTCATTCCAATTACTTGGCTTTTGATCCAGAATATAAAGGAAAGGGTCTTTCCAATGGAGGAATATCTGCTGAAAAAATATTTAAAGAATTTTTAAATAATCCTCAAAAATTAGAAATAGAGTTCATTAAAATTAAAAAAAAATATGACTTTGAATTTAATTCTGAATTTGATGAATGGCAACGTCTTGAGATGCGAGACTATCAAGATCAGGATCCGGAGGTAAAAATAAAAATATCAACAAAGGGCTTGGATGAAGAAGAGATTAAAAACCGCCAAGAAAGAGCATCAAGACTTCATATTGAAACACTCAATATTCTTGCTGATTACGTAAGAATGTTAGGATTTTCCCCAAAAGATAATAACAGAACGTTTGATTTATTTGCGTACGACTCTCAAACTTCCCATATCTTTGAAGTAAAATCGCTTACAGAAAAGAACTTTAGAACTCAAGTTCGACATGCGATTGTGCAGTTGGATGAATATATCTTTAGACATAAAACTATGAAGACGAATGGTTTTAGTAAAACAGTTAATAAGAATATAGTTTTTCATGCGAATCCATATTTATTTGGAAATAAAAAAAACGTTGATTTTTATATAAATTTTATAAAAAAATCTAATATTAATATACTCTATGTTGATCGTGATGAAGACAATCCAAAAATCAAGCAGATTTAAATGGACTTAGTTTTATCATTAGTTTTTAATCAAATTTAATAAAAAATATGTTTTTTAAAAAAACAAAAGTTAATGCAGGCGCAGATGTAGGAATGTTAAGAATTCTAGAATCAGTTACATATAAGCCAGCGCAAGCAATTGCAGAGTATGTTGATAATTCTGTTCAAAGCTATTTAGATTACAAAAAAGACTTATTAAAAATTAATTCAAATTATAAACTTAAAATTGATATTGTTATCGATAAGAATACTATTACAATTACTGATAACGCGGCAGGCATTAGTGATGAAAAATTTAATTACGCCTTAAAGACTGCTGCTATACCAGAACTTCCAAAGAAGAAGAAAAATCATAAAAGTTTAAATGAATTTGGTATGGGGATGAAGGCTGCGTCCTACTGGTTTACTAGGACCTGGTCTATTGAAACTAAATTTATTCACGAAAAAAAAAGAAAAACTGTCAATTTAAATCGAGAAGAAGTAATAGCCTCTAATGGAGAAGTAGAAGTTGATACAGTTACAGACACTAGTAAAAAAAGTGGGACTATAATAACATTAAAAAATATTAGACAAGCTATAGTTCGACATAGTGCTATTATCGAAGATCTTGCCTCAATACATAGAAAATTTTTATCTAAAGAAATTATCATTACCTATACTTATGCTAAAAAAAAAGAAACAATTACTTGGGAACGCCCTAAATTTAGATATGAGCCCCCTTATTTACCTTACCAAAAATGGATTAATGAGAATAAAAATAATCTTAATTCCCCAGCTGCAAAGAAAATAAAACCAAAAACAATGGAATGGAAAATACCTGTTGATTTTGTTTGCGGAATTGATAGTGAAATACATGTTAGGGGTTACGTTGCTAAGATGGATCAACAACTGAAAGCAATATCTGGACTTTATTATTTTAGAACAGGTAAATTGCTAGAAGGACCTATTTTTCCAAATGAAATTTTTGCCAGAGGATATGATGGCTCTTCAACTGCCAATGCTATTTATGGTGAATTAGATTTCAAGGGTGCGGATGCAGTTTTTACAAAAAATATGTTAAATATGACTGAGCGAGATAGACAAGATTTAGAAATGAAATTAAAAAAATTACTACGTAATGAAATTAATGGTTCAAATTTATTATCTCAACTCAAAGTTCCAAACATAAATTTTAATGAGTTATATCAACAAGAAAAACTATTATCTGAAGGTAAAATAAAAGGTGAAGATTTGGAGGATTTAAAGGCCAGTCAAAAATACCATGGGATTGATGCAGCAAATAAAGCAATTAAAAAAAATGAAAATAACCCCATCTTTTCCAAACCGTCCACAAAGGCTTTACCTAAATTTCAAGGTCAAATAGTTTATAATGACCCAATTAAAGGAATTAAGATTGGTAATAAAAAATACACATTTAAATTAGAACAAACATGGGCAGAGAAGAGTTCAAATCCATGGCTAGATTATGTCGTGGATGACACAAAAAAAGAGATAACAATTCGTATTGCCATGGCCCACCCTTTTTTTAGTCACTACTTTATGAGTGGAAAAAGAAACGATATTACCCAGGGAATAAAGTTATTAGGACAATATATAGTCAATGCTGAAGTTACGGCTATAGAAGAAGGTATAAAGAGATCCAAAGTGGTTCGCGAGAATGTCAATAAAATATTAAATGAATTACCTCCAATAGTTGGAAGAGAAGATAAAGGAAAAAAAGATTAATATATGAAATGGGATGTAAAGTCTGGAATTTCTTTTAATAAATATAAAATAAATTATTTTAAACAATTAAAAAAAAAGAAAATCTCTGAAGACCGTATTGAGTTAGACTTTCGAGTCAAAGAACAAGAAAGTATTGAACTTGTAAGTAAATGTATAAATCCTAATTCCACTTCAAAGGATAATAATTTATCAACAGGGATAGCCATAGGCTTAGTTCAAAGTGGAAAAACTTCTTCTATGGAGCTGGTTTCTAATATTGCCAGAGATAATGGCTTCCAACTCATAATTGTAATGTCGGGTTTAGTGGGCACATTAACTAAACAAACTCAAGAAAGACTTTATCAAACTATGAATGGAATTCAGTGGAAGCGTATATATATCCCTGGTCACAAAGATGAAGCTTTAGATGTTGGACGGACTCTTGATGAAATGAGAAATGCATTTAATACATGGAATGATGAAATTTATAATGAGCAAGAAAAAAGAACAGTAGTTGTCGTGACTATGAAAAATATTCCACGTCTTAAAAAACTTCAGAAGATTTTAAAAAAGTTAAGTGAAGAAAATATTTTAGATAATGTGCCGACTCTAATCATAGATGATGAGTGTGATCATGCCTCTTTAAATACAAGAAGAAGATCCTCCGAAGATGAAAACGATGTTGACTCAAATGAAGAAGATGATCTTGATGCAATAAAAGAATTTGCTATTTGGGATAAAGAGAACTATGACATAGATGATTTTCTTGATACACATGGATTACAAGAAATAGAATTACTGAATTTAAATAATTTTCAAAGCATAAGTGACATACCTTCAAATACAAATCTTAGAATTCTAAATGCTTCCAGTGCCACGCATTCAAGAATTAAACAGTTAAGGAAAATCTTACCTAACTCTAGTTATATAGGTTACACCGCTACTCCTTATGCAAATCTTTTAATTAATACATGGTCAAATTTATCTCCAAATTTTTGTCAAGTGTTGACACCCGGTGCAGAGTACAATGGTTCTGATTTCTTTTTTAAGGAACATGAAGATAAATATATACTTCCAATTTACAATCAAGATCTAGTTGAATTAGAAACTGGTATAATGACTCCCTCTCTTCATTTAGCGCTGAGAATTTTTATTCTTGGAGTTGCTCAAGGTATTTATAATAAAGATCATGAGTCTAATAGTGCTCGATCCATGTTCATTCATACAGCATCACAAGTTCACTTTGAAACAGGAGGGTATTTATCACACGAGTATATTGTTGATTTAATTAATGAAGAAATAGAAAAACTTAAAAAAAGTTGTAAAGATATTAGAAATTCTGGAAATCAAGATGATGGCTTTTATGATAAAGAGTTTGGTGAGGCTTATAAGAATATTTTAAAAACAAATGAAGTTGGTTCCATTATAAGCCTTGATAACAATCACCATGAAGTAATTGAAAAAGCTCTAAATTTCATCGAAGTTATACCTTTTAATGCCTCCTCTTCTCAGGGCAGGAGATCTATACCTATTATAAATTGGTATGATGAAGGATATGCTAGAATTTTAATTGGTGGTCATGGTCTCGATAGAGGATATACAGTTGAGGGACTAACAGTTTCTTATTTATTTAGAAGAACCAGTAGTAATTTAGATACTAGCCTACAAAGAGCTAGATTTTTCGGATACCACAGTAAATATTTAAACCTGTTAAGAATTTTTATTCCTGAGCCTTCAAATGATTTTTTCAAAAGTGCCGCCAAAACTGAAAAATACTTGAGAGAGCACTTAAAAAAATATCTTGATGAGGGAAATAAACTTACTCAGTGGCCTCGCATATTTATTGCAAACTCAAATGCTGATTTCAATCTTACAAGTTCAAGAAAAATTGATTTCAATATTCTTAGAGATCCAAAACTATTACAAAATGCTTTTGATGAGAAGCAACATTTGGTTTCCTCTGAAGGATTATTGAAAAATCAAATACTTTATAATGATCTCATAGCTGAATCTGAGCCACTTATAAATATCAACTCACCACGTGATTACTTGGGAAATGCCTACATGAAACACAGGTTAGTTAGAACTAAAACTATGGCGGACATTAAAGACTATTTTACTGATGAGGAGAGATTTAGTGATAATGGAGCATTTGTTTTTGGACTTATTAACCATTTTATTGATGAAACATACACATCAGAACAGCTATCTCAAGAACCGTGCACTATAATTTTAATGAATGACAAGCACCCAACTGGTAGACCTTTTTACAGAACACCCAATATTCATAATAATAATATATCCATACAAAGTAATAGATCGGGACAACCTTATGATAAGGATGGTTATGTTCATCATGACTATTTAATGGACCTTAATTACGAAGGGAAGAACTTTGCCAATCAAACACCAACATTGCAAATTTATAATTTTGAAATTCGAAATGCTAATTTAGATGGTGACATAGCAAATATATCAAATGTTCCTTATTTTTATTTTTATGCACCAACAAAATGGTTTAGAAATATGACATTTCATATAGGAGACGAAAGAATTTAAATTAGTGGTTAGAATAATATTTTAAATTTTGAAAATATTTTTTAAACTCTTTATATTTTATATTAATATCAGAAATTAAAATTTCGTAATTAAGGTCTAAGTCAATATTTTTATCAATTTTATCAGATAATATTTCGTTTAATTTTTTATTTGAATCATTTTTATGTGAAATTAACCCTGAAAAAAGAAAATAATCTAAATGATAGTCAGTAATTATTTTTTTTATTAAGCTCTCTATAAAATAGATATTTTCAAAAATCGATAAAGTGTCCTGAAATTCTTCTACTAAGTAACTCAATGTTGTATATTTTTTTGATTGAATAACTTGCAAGAGATTGATTCTGACATTTTCTATATCAATATTTTTATAGGCATAATCATTATTACACCACTCGTCTATATCATACCTGCAAACTAAACCCTGAGAAACAATCTCACTTAAATTAGTTCGAAGTAAGCCCGTAATACCAGAAAAATTTTGCTCTAATTCATTAATATGGAGGGGATCTTTACTGTTATTTATTTGAAAATGTAATTCTTCTTGATGATTCAATCTAATTTTTTTACCAAGACTAATTGATTGAGCTTGACTCTTGCCACTAAAATAAATTCCTTTATCTTCTCCAAAATTTTTAACAAAATATCTAAAATCATAAATATCAACTTCTTTGGGCAATTCATTAGATAAGTAGTCAAATAGAGTTTTTAAATTAGAAAAGTTGTGATTATTTTTTAGGAATTCTTCCATCAATTCAAGTAAATGATTTTTTTTAATCATATCAAAGTTACTAAATTTTGAAGACTTAATTATGCCTGCTCCAAAATATATATATTCGCTAACATCCAAAGCTCCACTAGCAAAGTCAGAATGTATGTTTTTTATAGTAGTTCTTGATGGGGATGCATTAATTATTGAAAATAGGTCTTTGTAATGTATGCCATTTGGGTATCTATTAAGTATAGATAGTATTTCATTTTTTTTACTTATTTTATATGGATAGTACACGTTATTTTCAACTTTAATAAAAACATTATTACTTACTAAATAATCTATTGAATTAAAAACTGTTGAATAAATAATGCCAAATGTATTGCTAATTTCATAAGAAAGGTTTTCTCTTGATATGGGGAATATTAAATCTTTATAAAGTTCTGTAATTCTACTAAAGTTTGCTGAAAAAATGTGAGCGGCCTGTTCTGGCGTTTCATAAAAACTTTTTTCAACATCGCTATATATCTCTAAAAAATATATCAAACTGTTGTTGTTTTCAGATTTACTTTTGATGCCTATATTTGAAGTATAAAAAAATTTATTCAAGTTTGGAAAAATTTTTACAAATCCCTTGTTTTGGTGTTTAACTAAAAAATTTTTTAAAGTATCTGGATTAATTGAAAGGTTTTTTTTTAATTTTAAAGTAACTTTTTTCTCTATTTGCCTAATTCTTTCTCTTGTGACATTAAAAATTTCACCAAGTTCCTCTAATGTTTGAATATGATTTTCAATGCCAAGTCTTTTTTTAAAAATTAATTCTTCTTTATCCTTAAGTTTAGCAAAAAAATTTTGCATATCTTGAATAATTGTTTTCTCAATTATATTAAAGTCTGGTTCGTCTAACTTCCATTGGGCGCTTAAAGGATCCTGTATTTTTATAAGTTCTTTATTTAAGCTTTCAACATTTTCTGGAGGCCAGTCCGTCAAGTCCATTTCTAAAGAAAGACCCTTAGTGCCTAAAAAATCTTTAATTTCTTTTAATGATTTAACACCCGTATTTGGAGATCTTACTATTTCTGATACATGTCGTTGAACTAAATCTCCAATATAAATTATACCTTCGTTTAAAAAATAATTTGTTAATCTAACTGAAAATTCAAATTCTTCTAGTTTTCTCAATAAATTCTTATTTGCTGTATAGCTATTCGATTCTGAAATAGGTAAATTTTGTATTTTTTCAATAACAGTTTCATTTAATGGACCAAGTTCATGCATTTCTATTTTATCTATTAATGTTTTTAATTCTTTAAAATCCCCCACTCCAAAATATTTAAGAGTTTCTGACATATTCATGTTTAGCTTCAAACCAAGATATTTTATATATGACTTAATTTCTTCAATACTTTTTATTCCAAGATTAGGAATTCTTTTTAATTCACCTTCACTTTTTTCTAATATTTCTGCTAAAAATGTATAGCCATTTGCTCTAAAGGCATTATGTGTTCTCTGAGCAAAATCAATATTTTCTAATCGTATTGTTAAGATACGTAAATAATCAGTGCTATAATTTAAACTCATTGTTTAATAGAGTAACTTTAATCACAAAATTAAAAATAACTAATTATTAAATTTGGTGCTGCTGATAGGATTCGAACCTATTATCCCTGAGTTAGTTAGATTTTTGGACTCTACCATAGACAGCAGCATTGGATGGTTGTTGAATTTTAATGGCCATAATC
>Ga0115004_10003052_pt1 | contig 13689 bp, 10 predicted proteins | sample ArcticOcean_MG_C_10_FD_88737 | JGI IMG/M metagenome (GOLD analysis project Ga0115004, IMG submission 88737) | Marine microbial communities from western Arctic Ocean - ArcticOcean_MG_CB11_90 | ecosystem: Environmental > Aquatic > Marine > Oceanic | place: Arctic Ocean: Canada Basin | collected...
CTCCCGGAAGGGGGATCCCAACCCCGTGGGCGCCAACGCTGCGTTTGGTTCGAACCCAACGCCCGCGCCCCCCCCCCCCCTCCCGCGATCTTCGAACGCACACCCCCTCGCCGTCTGCGCCACGTCCCTGTCCACGTCGTTTTTCAGCCGCGCCGCGGCGTCGCGCAAGTCGGGCAGCGTCGCGTACGCGCGGTTCGTGCGCAGCGTCGCGATTACGCTGGCAAGCTCTCGCCGGACATTCGGCACCGCGTCCGTTGCGGTCATCACTAGTAACGGTACGAGCTCCGCAATCACAACGGATGGGTCCAGCACGCACGCAAACGCGCCGCACATCGTTACGAACGCCTGCCGTTCCGCCCACCCCGGGTTCATCGCCATGCGCTTGACGCTCTCCACCGCGTCTTGTGCCGCGCCAGCTCGCGGGGTAGGGAAACACCCGCCGCATGTTTCCAGAAGCACCGAGCCCAAACACCCCACCGCGATCGCACGCACCGCGTGCGCGGGATCGCGAAGCAGCCGCAGCGCCAGCGGCAACACAAAATCTTCGTTCGCGCGTTTCCCGCAAATCCGGGAAACGGCGGCGAGTTGCGCGGCCAAGGTTTGCCGAAGCCGCCAGTTCCCAACCACGCCGTGTTTGGGGGGCCCGCCGTCGTCCGGGTCGCCGATTTGCGTGATCAAAGGCAAACGCGCGACAATCGCGTGGCGCGGTAACTCGGTAAAAAAATTCGAAAGATGACTCACCGCGCCTTCGCGCACTTCGTCCGTGTCCCTAAGCGTGTCGTCGAAAATGGAGCACAAATCAGCCTCGGTCAACTCCGGGCCTAAGATCTTCGCGACTTCGTGCAACGAGCACGATACGGTTCGCCGCACGCGCCACTGCACGCTATCGGCGAGCGTGGCGTGCGCCTCCCGGATCTCCCCCCACCGTTCTCTGCCTAGAGCAAGGGCCACGCCGGGTAGGTTGAACGCGCACGAAAGCTGAAGCCCGTCTCCCGACCCTCCAGCGCCCTTACCGCTCTCCGCCCTCGCCGCGCTGACGAAGTGGTCCACGAGTGCCGCGCTCGTTCGCTCGCCCCCCAGCGCCGATATCAGCGGCCCGAGGTTTTCAAGCGCCGCGAAACGCACCTGGTAGCTCACGTCGTTGGCGAGGGGTTCGAAAACGTTTTCGACGAGTTCGTGGAACGCGCCGTGGGTGAGGCACGTCGCCATGGACGTGAGCGTGTTCGCCACCGCGACACGCACGGACCACACGTCGTCTCGCGCGAGCTGTCGAAACACGGGCACCAGCGAGGCTTCGACGTCTTCGTTTCGCATCGCGGCGCCCACGCTGGCGAGCGCGCGCGCCGCGGCGACTCGAATCTGGAACTGGTCATCCAAAGACAGGGTGATTAACAAGGGCGCCAAAGCAGTTAGGGACACGTCCGGCCCCAACGTGCACGCGAGCGAGCCTATTATGTTCGCCCCGGAAACACGGATCTCCTCCTCCTCGCACTGCGCCAGGTTTGCGATTTGGGCGAGCAGCGTTTCGCGCGCGTCGTCGCCGGTCAGGAGCGCCGCGACGGTCGCGACCGCGGTTTCCGCCGCGGACACCACCCCGTCCACGTCGTCCTCTACTAACAAAAAAGCCACGCACAGCAAGCCGGTGTACACGTCGTCTTCCTGTCGCGTGTGCGTTTCACTCAGCGCCTGCGCTAAAACCCCGAGCTGCTCGGCGACCATCTGCCGCACGTCGCCGTCGTCATCCTGCGCCAGGTCCTCGACCAGGTCCAGGGGGAACGTCTCTTCGCCCGCCCGCATGGCTCGCCGGCAAACCTCACCAAGACTCCGCACGTGGAAATGACGCTGTACCGATACCACGCACCCGCGGCAGTACTGCGCACAGAGCTCCAGCTCGGTCAAGCCTTCCGTGGCAAACTCGGAAGCCGCCGTCGTGGTTGCCGCATCTTCATCCACAAACTTTTCGCTTTCGTTGGCGAAGGACAGAGGATCGGAAACGCTGGGGGGGTCGGGGGCGCTCATGCTTCTCGTTGGCAACGAACAGGCTAGTTTCGCGCGTGCTTCATCGGGCGCCGAACCTCAAGAACCCAGCGCACGCCCGTGTGACCGCGGCGAAGGCAAACAGAAAACAACTCCTCTTGGCTTTGCATTTTGAGGCTCGGATGCGGGAAAAAGGGGTTTCCAAAAAAAATGCGTGCCTCTTTTAGGACTCTCGTCTCCCAATGGATGTATCGACGATTCGCGGGTGATTGGGCGCGCGGGATGGCATTCCAAGGCGCACGTCTCCACGCACGTGTTTTTCGGAACCACGAGCTAGGGCGTCAGTGACGGTCGCGGCTCGACTTGCATTTGCGGCGCACGCGACGGGCGGAACCGCACGGAGGGTCCCCGAACGAATCGCGGTTCGCGGGGGCGCGGATTGACCGAAATCTCGTTTTCGCGCGCAAGATGGTTGCGGCACGAAACGCACGGGTACGTCCTCAACACCGCACGAGTTCCACGCGAAACACGTTTGATGTAACGACCGCGATCCATCCCTCGCGCCTGGCGCGCTTCAAGTTCCAAACTCTCCACGCGTGCGCCCGCGCACACCAGCGTCTTGACTTCAATTCTCCCCGTCACGGGTAAAAGGGATAATTGTCGAATTGCTCGATCCAACCTCGTGCACCCCTTCCAAACACCCCGACCTTGAGACTAACCTCCCTGTCTTTCTCTTCGTTCTCCTGCTGTTTCCCGATTTCGCAGGTGAGTGACCGCGGCAACACCATGAGCGAATACGACGACATGGCCACGTACGGCGTGAATCCCAGCAGCAAGCTTGTTGACCCGCTCGACGCTGCTCGCACGTTGCGCATGTCCGAGCTCGAATCGCAAGCGCTTGAAGCGCGCTCCCGGCGCCAGTTCGAGAAACTCGAAGAGAAAGTCGAGAAGCGGCAGTACCTCGAGGCGAGGCTTTTGGAAGCCGAGCGCATGTTCAGGGACGAGAAGATGGCCCGCAAGGAAGCGGAGGAGAATTACGACGAAACGACGCGTCGGTTGAACGACGCGACGAATTCGCGATTGAAGGTTGAAGAGCAAGCGTCGACGCTGGCGCGCACGGAGGATGAAGTGCGCAAGATGGACGCTATTGTTTCCAAGCTCAAGGATCGCGTGCCTGTTTTGACCTCGGAGCTGGAAAAGACCCTCGCGGTGGCGCACGAGCAGTCGCTGGAACTAAGCAGCTTCGACGTCGAGTCCAACCAGCAGTCGCGCGTGATCCAGCGAGAACGCTTGGAAGCGCAAAACGCGATGGAAGAAGAGCTTCGCGACCTCGGTTTGCAAGTCGCGCGTTTATCCGAACACGTGGAAGGCGCCGGTAAGGTAACGCAACGCGACTCCGAAGTCTTGAAAGGGCTGATCCACGACGAGACCAAGATGCTTCTCTCGGCGCAAGGCGACGTGGAGCAGCGCAAGCAGGACATGAAAGCCATCGACGGGCGTTTGAACCGCATTTTGAAGACCCTGGAGTTGACGCAAGAGGCGCATTACCACCTGAAAGCCAACATGGACAACACCAGCACGCTTTTAAAAGAAGCGAAGGAGAACGACGCGCGGGAGTACAAGTTCATGCACCGCCGGCTGACGATGCCGTACATGAGGGAAGAGCTCAAGTACGACGAAAACGCCAAGCGCACCGATCCGTTGCCGAACCAGCGCGCGAACCGCGCGGCGGCGCCTGAGAGATTCGCGAACCACAAACCTCTGGCGAAGTTTGAGATGGAAGACGAGAGCGACGCGGAAAAGGATGCCAGGAAGGCGGAGAACGACGCGCAAATCGCGCACTCCATGGATTTCGCGTTTAACTTTGCGCGGCGTCCGAACGACGACGTGGAAAGCGAACCGCCCCTCCCGCCGGCGCCGCCCGGCGCGCTCGCGGATCTGTTACGCACGGATCCCACGGAAGGTGAAGCCCTGGTGTCTCAGTCCATTCAGCTCCTGAAGGAAATGCAGCTCAAGCAAGCCAGCACGAACGTTAACCTGAGCAAGCAAGCGAAGGTGTTCAACATGTCCCTGGACCGGCTTGACCGGGAAATCAAGATGCACCAGAAGCACTTGGACGAGATCGACGAAGAAGACTTTTCCGAGTGGAACAAGCAGATCTCTGCCGACTCTCCTGACGGGAAAGGTACTGGAAAGAAGCTCAAAGCAGGTGGGAAGGGTGCGAATTCCGTGATGGATCTCTTCACGCATTACGACCAGGACAACAGCGGCACGATCAACAAAGGCGAGTTGATTTGCGTTTTGTCCGACCTCAGCATCTTGGACGGCCTCGCGCCGGAGGAAGCCTCCGAGGTGTTGGACCAGGCGTTCGTCAACGCAGACGTCACCGGCGACGGAGGCATCGGGTACAACGAGTTCCGCAAGTTCATGGACAAGTTCGCTCACCTCAAGCCCAAGCCAAGTTTGCCGCAGAACATCCCCGACTCGTTCCGCAAAAACGGGAAGGATGAGATTGTGTGGCAGATTTACCTGCAGCACTGCTCGAAGCGGTACCCGCAAGAAATGGGGAGCGCGCAGTTCATCCGCGCCATGCGCAAAGCGGGGTTTGTTGACGTCAAAACCAACCCAAGCACCACCGCGATTCTGTTCGCCAAGGCGCGCAAGCCCATGGCGAAGCGCATGGCGTACCCCGAGTTTCTCCGCGCGCTCGCGTACGTTGCGACGGCGAGGGACTTGTCCTTCGAGCAAGCCGCCAATCAGTTCAGCAACAAGGCTATTTTGCGCCCGGTCACCAACATCACCGTTCCAAAGAACACCCGACCGGCCGCGGCCGCGCCTGCGAACGCTGAGAAAGCGCCGAAGTACCAAGCCTCGATTGCGGAGGAGTCCGTGGCAGAGCAGTTGGAAGAGGAGGAAACACCCGCACCCGAGGGGGACGAGGACGCCGAGGAAGAGATGGAGGAACCCGAGGAACCCGCGGAGGCGGAGACACGCGAAGCCGTCGCGGCGGAGGATGAAGCACCCTCGGAGGTTGACGGCGGTCTGGAGGATGACGACGACGACCCCGAAGCCGCCGCCCCGGCTGTCGTGCCTGCGTCGGATGCGCACCTCTCGGAAAAAGCCAAGGACACGAAGTCGGCTTTGATGGAGAAAGCCACGAAGAAGAACGACATGAAGAGCTGGGAGTTGAAAGACGCGATTGACGCGATCGGGCAGACCCCCGTGCCCAAGAGCATGGTGGAAGCGACGGGAAACAAGCTCAACATTCGCGAGTTCTTCAACAGCTGTTGCACCCCGGGTAAGAAAGAGCTGGTGCTCGAGGAGTGCCAGAAGCTGTTACTGGCGCTGGAGTTGTTCAAAGGGTTGGAGGATTCGGAGATTGAAACGATCGTCGAGGAGTATTTCTTCGCCATGGACACAAACGGCGACGGCATGATTTCGTTTGACGAGTTTGCGATTTTCTACATGGACATCAAGGAAACCAAGAAAGGCGGTGCTCCGAAAGCGAAAGCGAAGGTCAACCCGAAGTACCGGAAAGACTCCGGGCTGAAGATGCTGTTCACGCAACACGCGTCGTACGGGAAGGGGAAGCAGACCCTGGACGAGATGGACGGCGCGGCGTTCGCGAAGCTCGTCGCCGCCGCCGGTTTGCTTGACTCGAAACTCACCAACATCACCGTGGACTTGGTGTTCACGAAGTCAAAGTTCAAAGGCAAGCGCAAGCTGACGTACTCCAACTTCCTGGATGCCCTGGCGCAAGTCGCGTCGCACAAAGGGTTCGAGTACGACCAGCTCGTGAAGATCGTGATGGACAGTGGGGCGCCCAAGCGCAGCGAGATGCCGAAGGGCGACATGCACCTAAGGAAAACGTCGTACCCCGGTATGCCCACTGATTTCGTGCCAAAACCCGCTGGGCGCCTAAGCGCGGCGGGCGCGCCCAAACTCGGCGAAGCTCGGGTGAAGAAAGTCGTGGGAACCGCCGATATCCAGCCCGTGCCGATCAAATCAAAGAGCGGCAAGTCTTTGACGATTCGCGAGATGTTCGATTTGTTCGACCCCGGCGCGGACGGGGTGTTGGACCGTGTGGAGTTCGGCAAGATCGTGGTGGAGCTTCAGCTCACGCGGAACATGACCACCGCCGACGCAGGCGCGGCGATTGATAAGCACTACCTCGTGTGCGACATCAAAGGCGAGGGCAACGTGGATTACCGGGAGTTTTCAAACTGGTACAAAACCCTGACTGGTGAGAGGCGCACGTCTGAGTCGGCAGGCTCCAACGCCCCTAAGGTTCCCCTGGAGTACCGAAAAAACAGCGCGTTCAAGGCGCTGTACACCGAGCACGCCTCTTTTGGCAAGGGGAACAAAAAAGTTGATACCCTGGACAGCGCCGGGTTTGTGAAGTGCCTGCGCAACGCCGGGTTGCTGCGAGGGAAACTCGACGTGACGAGCGCGGATTTGATCTTCACCAAGGCGAAGGAAAAAGGAATGCGCACCATAAAGTTTGTCGCGTTTCTGGAAGCGCTCGCGCAGTGCGCCGCGGTGCTGGACACGACGTTCGAGGAAGTTGCGGACACGGTCCTCGGAGCGGGAGCGCCGAAATAATGCTAGATGCTATTTGAGGGGAGGGACTGAGGCCTTGTGATACTGTTATTTGATAAAAAAATTGTCTCTTTCGTCGCTTCTCCTTTCAGTTTTCGAAGACGAAACGTCGTCGCGTCCCGTGCTTCTGCTCGCTTCACCCTCACGTGCTGTCGCACCGCGACGCGTTCGGGACCGCGAATCGAGTTTTCTCGCCATAATCCGTGTACTCGCGTGACTGCGACCGCCTTGTTCGCGGCGTGTCGACGTGAGGACGGCACACGGCACGTCTCTGCATGGAGTCGAAGCGACCGCCATCTGAGTTTGTGCGGCTCATCCCAATCATCGACGCGTCTGAAGTCCAGCGCGTTGAAGACGAGAAGCACGGCCCTTGCGCGCTCTCCGCGGTGGACTGCGCTTCGGGAATCACCCTGAGCGACGACAGGCTCGCGGCGTGGAGCAGGCTCGGGTACCGGGTAAGTGTTTCTCGACTCCAAATCCAGGTGACTGTTTGCCCTTGTAAGACGTCTCACCTTTTATTTTTCCAAACAGACCGTGCGTGCGTCGCGCGGGATCGCGTTTGGCTATTTTTACTACGAAGCCAAAGTCGTTAGTCTCGGCGAGACGGGCGCCATTCGCGTGGGCGTGCAAACGCAGTGGGCGGATTTGCACGGCCCGGTCGGCATCGACACACACGGGTACGGGGTGTGTAGTGTGAACGGGGACGCGGTTTCAAACTCGCAAAAATCGCGGATGGGAAGGGCTTTCACGAACGGCGACGTGGTCGGCGTGGCGTTGTATTTGCCAAGCACAAACTCGCCGCGCGAACGCACGCGCGAACCAGTCGTCTGGGGAAAGAAAATTTATTGGGCTCAGGAAACACCGGCCCACGAGCCCGTGCCCGTTGCCGGGTCCTTCGTGGAGTTCTACGTCAACGGCGTGACCCAGGGGCGGATGGAAAACCTGATGAGCGGGACGTACTTCCCGGCGATCAGTTTGTTCACGGCGCACGCGCAAAAAGAACCGGCGCGCGCGAGGGTATCCTTCAAAGGGACAACCGGATATCCCCCGGGATGCACGGCTTGGAACCGGGCACCGCAAACCAGCACAGGAAACGACGGGGAATCGTAATAATCTAATGAGTCTAGGTAAAAGTTAATCATACCACGCCGTGCTCTTTCGCGCGTAGTTGGGCGTCGCCGGTTTGCTTTGGCGCTGATCGTTTTCAATCGCGCGCTTGTAATCAGCCTCCGCCCGCATCGAGCTCTCCCATTGTCGTCGCTCCTCCTCCTTCTGTTTCGCAGCCATGGAATCCCGGTACTGAATCTGCGCCTCGATATCCAGGCGGTTCCTAACCTGCACCGCGTTCAACGCCGCGGCGTGATCACTCTCCGCCACGGCCATCTCCGCCATCTCGACTTCCATGCGCCGGCGCTCCTCGGCTTTGTCCTCAGCCGCGAGCTCGCGCCGCGCCGCTTTCGCCGCGAGCTGGCGCTCGCGGTCCGCAAAAACCTCCGCCATGAGGTTCGCGCGCGCGCGTTCTTCTCGGTCTTTTTCTTCCTGCCGCTTCGCGTCGTACTTCGCCTGTTCCTCCGCGATGAGCTTGTCGCGCTCGGTTTCGTCGAGGTGTCCTTTCACCACGAGCTTAGCCAGGTGTTCGCGGTACGCCAGGTCCTGTCCCTTCTTCCTCTCCTTGAGTTCCGCTTCCCTTTGTTCTTCCACCGCGATCTGCGCCATCGCGTCGTCCAGGAGTTTCTTCTTGAAATCCTCCTCCTCCGCCTTGGCCGCCGCGAGCTCTGCTTTTCGCCGCACGTTGAACACGTGCAGCTCTTCCGCGATTTGCTTTGACTTGTACGCCTTCGCCTGCGCCTGCGCCGCCGCTTTAGCCTCATCCGCCGCCCACTTCGCCTTGAGCTGCACCACGTCCTGTTTCGCCTCATCCGCCAACTCGTCGCGTCTCCCGCGGCGCTCCACGAGCTGTTCATTTAACAATCGAACACCCTCTTCGTCCCGGTGTTTCCGCGCCAACAAATCCCCGGCGTACCGCGCTTCTTTCTTCAACCGCTCGCGTTCGTACGCCGCGTCGTGTTCAATCTTTTCCCGGAGCGCCGCTTCTCTCTCCTCAACCTTGCGCTCCACCTGCGCTCCACGTCCCGCGAGCGCCTTTTCCTGCATCGCAAACGAATCACCCTGCCTCACGCCGTCGCACCCCGCCCGCCACTGGCGATAAAGCTGCTGCTCCGCGAAACGCGCGCGCTCCGTCTCGCGCTTCGCAACAAGCGCGCGCGCGCGCTCCACGAGCGCGGCGTGGCGCTCCTCAGGCGTGACTTGGTTCGCCACGAGTTCATGTTGAAGCGTTTGTTCCTCTTCGAACAACATCCCAGCGAGTTTTTCCCGGCGCACGTCAAGGGTCGCGTCGGCGCGCGCCTTGAGGGCTTCGAATCTGCGTGGGGAGATGAAAAGAGAGAAAAAGTCAACAACCGGTGTTCGAATTCGGGACAAGCGGTGTTCCAAGCGGTGTTCCAAGCGGTGGCACGAGGCGCCGGTACGGGTCACACACGCACCTCTTCTTGAATTGGTTCTTAGCGATCATTTTGTCCGTGTTGTTCTCCCACTGCGCGTTCAGGTCGCGGACATTAATCGACTGCGGGAAGGGGAGTCACGGTTCGGGGGTAATTATGAAGAGGGCACTCGATTGTCAGCATTCGCTTGGCGTGGGGAGGTTGCGTTGACACCACCGGTCCCGATTCTCACGGCACGAAGATGTCGCCCTAAACATGTTCGTACCTTGACGTAGGCGTTCATCTGCCTCGATGACTCCTCGGCCGCACGCATCTTCTGGATGCGGTAGTCCGCGGGCCTCCGTGAGGAATGCATCGTGGCTGCTGCTTTTGGACGCGAGCAGATTCCAGCTTTTGCCGAATTCGGATGTCGCGCCGGAAACGCGGCCTGCGGAGCGCACGCGAGGTCGCAAGCCAGGTAGTAACCGGTCTGAACTTCAGACAGTACACCTAGGACGTCCTGCGCGACGTCACAACTGAAGGTCGCGTCCCGGTAGTGCCTCTGGAAAGCTTGCCCGCTCGCCGAGATGGGGAATTTTGGTGATACTTCCCCTTCGGCAAACGGCAATTTTCTCTAAGTGGAGAAAGCGTGCTTTCAGATTGCAGTTTGTGCGGCGCACGGCTCGGCCACGATGACGACCCTGGCGGACTCGTTTCTGGCTGACCTCGATGACCTGAGCGACGACGATGTTCCCGATGAGGTGGCTGGGGCGGACGCTTCTGTCCCCCTCTCCGCGATCGGCGGCGGTTCGGGCGCCGGGGGTAAAGAGGGCGACACCTTGAACTCCGTGTCCAAGCTGCCCACCTCGGAGCGGTACGCGCGGGTTGTTGCGCAGGTCAGGGACGCGCTCGCGGCTGATGCGAAGGCGGCCGCCTGTGCTAGCGACGGCACCGTGGGTTCCCTGAACTCAAATTTAGGGGTCGTGGACGAGGGCGCGTACCGGCTGATCGTGGACTGCAACGCCCTGAGCGCGGACATCGATGACGAAATCCAAGTCGTGCATTCGTTCGTGCGTGACAAGTACCGCCCGAAACTCCCCGAGCTCGAGACGCTCGTGACGCACCCTATCGACTACGCCAGGGTTGTGCATTTGATCGGCTACGAGATGGACGTCGTTAACGTCGACCTTGACAAGGTGCTGCCCAGCGCCACGGTGATGGTGGTGTCCGTCACCGCCGCCACCACGGCCGGTGTGCCGCTCGGCGATGAACAGCTGAAACAAGTCATGGACGCCTGTGAACGGCAGATGCGGATGGACGGGGACCGACGGCTTTTGATTGAGCTGGTGCAGTCGCGAATGGACAAAACCGCGCCTAACCTGAGCGCGGTGCTTGGCCCAGAAGTCGCGGCCAGGCTCATGGGCGTCGCAGGCGGCCTCACGTCCCTTTCCAAGATGCCCGCGAACAACGTGCAAGTGTTGGGGCAGAAACGAAAACACGCGGGCGGTTTTTCAAACGCCGCGGCGGTTAAGGCGGGTGATTTGCACGTCGGTCATATTTTCCAGTGCGACATAATCCAGCGGAAAACCCCGCCTTCAATGCGCATGCGTGCCACGCGACTGGTCGCGGGGAAGTGCGCCCTAATGGCGCGCATGGACGCGTTCGGCCAGGACCCGGCCGCGAACGCGGGCAAAGCCATGCGTGTTGAGATTGAGAAGAAAATCGAACAGTGGCAAGAAGCGCCGCCCGCGCGCACCGCGAAGCCGCTTCCGATTCCGGGGGGCGAAACCAAGAAACGCAGGGGGGGCAAACGCGCGAGGGCGATGAAGGAGCGGTACGGCGCGAGTGACCTCGCGAAAGCCGCGAACAGGGTGAACTTCAACCAAGCCGAGACGGAGTACGGTTTGGACGGGGACGGGCTGGGGACGCTGGGCACGTCGGCGGGGATGGCGGCGGCGAGCGGGAAACTCCGGATCACCGCGAAACAAACCAAGATGAAGGTCCCGAAACACAAGCAGGACAAGTGGGCGCACAAGGGGGGATCCGGAGGCGCGCTTTCCGTGAACGGCATGGCTTCCAGTTTGGCGTTCACGCCGGTACAAGGTATCGAGCTCGTGAACCCGGTGCAACGCCCGAAATCAAACGAAACCGTCTCGGGCACGCAATCCGTGTTTTCCGAACTCAGGGGGTTCAAAAGCGGACACAAATAGACCCGCTTGTAAAGTCTATTATAGGTTCATAGAAAAACGTGTCACGCTCTCGCGTCGTTCCGCGCTTCAATCGCGCGCCATTCGCTTTTAAAGCGCTTACTGGCGGCGACGTCACAATCGGAACGCGCGAGGCGCCGGCGTTCGATGCCATCCGCACATTTTCTATTGGAACTTCCGCTATGTGTTTCCTCGGAGCTCCGAGGCTACAAATCCGCGTTCGCCGTCTCGAGGGGCACGCGTTCGGTGAACCCGTACCCCACCAGCAAGTCCCGCAGCTGCTCCGCGGTGTGTTTCTCCACGTTCACCACGCTCGCTTCCTCCCCCGCGGTGTCGAAAAGCACCAGCGTCGGGTCATGCCCCGGCTTCCACGCCATGTTTACCCGGTCAAAGTGTTTCGCCTCTACGCGTTCCTTGAAGAACATCTTCAACGCGGGCATCCGGTTCAGCCGTCATCCGCTGCACGAGCGGAACTCCGCGCGTGCGAAATCCCCCTCCGCGACGACTACGGAGACGCTGATCAGCGCCAAAAGGCACGTCACCAAAGTGGCGCGTCGCATCGTGGCGGTGCGCACGAGAGTGTTGGGGATCTCTCGGAAAACCACAGCAGTTTCCAACGAAAGTTAACATCTGTCACTTTCGGCCGCACAGCCCTCACCGCACCCAAGGCTCCCCCCAAGTCCCCCCACGATGCTCCGCACGAGTGCGTCTCGCTTGATGGGCGTCGCGACCGGCGCCACCCGGGTCGCCACGCGAGGCTTCGTCGCCGCGAAGCTCCCCGACCTCGCTTACGACTACGGCGCCCTGGAGCCCGTGATCAGCGGCGAGATCATGGCGCTGCATCACGCGAAGCACCACAACACGTACGTCAACAACTTCAACGTGGCGATGGAGAAGTACCACGAGGCTGAGCTGAAGGGCGACATCGGGACGATGATTTCGCTGCAGGGCGCGATTAAGTTCAACGGCGGCGGGCACGTGAACCACTCCATGTTCTGGCGGAACCTCGCCCCGCCCAAGGAATGCGCCCCTCCCGAGGGCGAGCTGCTTTCCATGATCAACCGGGACTTCGGGTCCCTTGACGCGCTGAAGACGAAATTCGCAGCGCAAACCGTCGCGGTGCAAGGCAGCGGCTGGGGCTGGCTCGGGCTGGACAAAGCTACTGGCAAGCTCGCAGTCGCGACGACCGCGAACCAAGACCCGTGCATCACCACCGGCCTCACGCCGCTTCTCGGCGTGGACGTTTGGGAGCACGCGTATTACCTGCAGTATAAGAACGTGCGGCCCGACTACGTCAGCGCGATCTGGGAAATAGTCAACTGGAAGGACGTCGCGGGGAACTTGAAGGACGCGAAGTGAGGAGGTCCTGTTTGTGCTTGATACGAAAGCAAAAGTAAGTTCTGGGAAATCGTAAACTGGAAGCACGTGGCTGGAAACTTGGCCTCGGTGAAGTATGAGGGAAGGGTTTTGTAGAGAAGGTTGTGGCGCATTGTTTGATTAAAAAAGAAAGATATAAGGACAGCGAGAGCAGGTGTCAATGGATTTGTGAATGCGATGTCGCATATAACTGTATTCATTCCTATTAATGTCCTCGCGCTGCAACCCCGTCACCGGTCCGCTTCCGTTTCCGGTCCCATATCCTCAACCTCCTCTCCTTCTATTTCGATATCGTCCTCCTCGTCCTCGTCTTCTGCTCCGGAGTGCTTCATAATCGCATCAACGCACTCCACGCGGTCGTTGTGCATCGCTTCGTCCATCGCCGTGCGTCCGCCCGCGTTGACGAGCGTGGTTTTCGCGCCCGCTTCCAAAAGAGCAGTCACCACATCCCCGTGGCCGTTGACACACGCCCAGTGCATCGCCGTGCCCCCCTGTTCGTTCGCCATGTTCGGGTCCGCGTCTTTCCCAAGCAAATAAGACACTACCTCCAAATGGCCGTTCGCGCTCGCGAAGAACAACGCGGTGCGCCCCTCCCCATCAACCGCATCCGCGGACACGCCCTGGCTGAGCCACGACTGGACGTCCGTAAGGTCGCCGTACCGAGCCGCCTGTGGCCCGTGAGAAAGTGGAGTGAAAGGGGAAGCGGTCGGGTTAGCGGGATGAACGCGATTCGACCTGGCAAACACGAAGGGTCTGACCCGTGGGAGAGCGCGACGCGGAGACGGTGGCGGCGGTGGTGTTGGGTCGAATCGAATCGGCGCGCGTGCGTACCACGACGAAGTCCTCGATTTGCTCTTGCGTAATCTCCGCCATCTCGCCTGTGTCCCTCTACACGGTGTACGGCCGACGGTCGGGGCGACACGAGCGTTCGCGACCGGCGATGCGCGAAAGAGTGTAGCGTCGGGACGGCGCGAGGTGGCGTAAAGCACGAGACGAGTTTTGATTATGAGAAAAAGCGCAGGCACCTGGAACAAAGCGTTGAGAAACCC
>Ga0115004_10003053_pt1 | contig 13683 bp, 15 predicted proteins | sample ArcticOcean_MG_C_10_FD_88737 | JGI IMG/M metagenome (GOLD analysis project Ga0115004, IMG submission 88737) | Marine microbial communities from western Arctic Ocean - ArcticOcean_MG_CB11_90 | ecosystem: Environmental > Aquatic > Marine > Oceanic | place: Arctic Ocean: Canada Basin | collected...
GTTCTTTCTTCAACAATGTTAATTGGCGCTGGTAAAGCACCCGATCTAAGTAATAAAGCTAGATCTGTAGCCTCTTGAAATGAAAATCCACCTGAAATAGTTCCCGAGCCACCTGTAATAGCTTCACGTATATTTGGTGCGCTAATTACAGAGTTATCAAGTACAATAGCAAGTCTACGTCCAACATTTTCAGTGGTAATTTTTCCAAATTTTTGTGCCCCCACTCTATCTAAAGTAAAACGTACAAGGGGTTGATTGGATTGATTATCAAATTGTGGTTGTGCATCTACTAAATTATCTCCGCTAATAACAACACGCTTATTTACGGTAAGCTCTTCTTTATTTTCGGATAAAATTAGTTTTTCAGAACCAAATCCATTGTCTTTTGAAACGAGTCTAAAAGTTAATTGGGCTGTCTTTCCGAGAAGTTCTTTAACTCTTTCTGGGTTATCTATTCCTGGCAATTCAACTAAAATTCTTTTATCGCCTCTTTGAAGAATAGTAGGTTCCTTTGTGCCAACGTCGTCAATACGTCTTCTGATAATTTCTATAGATTGTTTTAAAGCTGCATTATTTAAACTTACAAGACCAAAATTTGAAAATTTTATAAAAGCTTTATTTTGATTAAATTCTAAATCTAATTCAAACTTATTGTACTCAGAAATAAAATTATTAACTACATTTTCTCGTTGTTTAAAAAAAAGATTTTTAAATTTTTCTTGTTGTTCTGTATTTATACTTAAGGTTATATTATTTTGTGATATTGAAAATTCTTTAAAAATTATTTCGTTTTTATTTAACAATTTTTTTATTGGAATTACTTTAGTCTGAAGTTTTTGGTTAATTAATGGTTTTGTGTCAATCTCTAATAAAATATATGAACCACCTTGAAGATCCAAACCTAAGTTTACTTTTTTATTTATAAGATTATTTGTTTTAAAATTTAAAGAAGAAAAGAAGATAGCTATAAAAAGAATTATATATATAAAAAAAACTTTTATTTTCGTAAAATTGAGCACAAAAAAAAATATTAATTAGATTCTTTTTTTTTAAGCAAGCTAGTAATAGTAGACTTTATAATTTGTACTTTAACGTTGTCACCTAATGTAACTTCAATTCTGTCATCTTCCATAACTCTTTCTACTATTCCAATAATTCCGCCTGAAGTAATTACCTCATCTCCCCGCTTTAAAGATGCTACCATCGTTAAGTGATCTTTTGCTCTTTTTTGTTGAGGTCTAATTAAGAAGAAGTAAAAAATTACAAAGATTAATATAAGAGGGATAAATTGAGCTATTCCTTGTCCATTCATAATGTAAAAGTAGTTATAATATATAATAAATTATAACAAGAGATTAATTACAAAAAAACTATATTTTATCTAAATTATTCATGTATTTTTTGAGAACATTTGGAATTGAAACAGATCCATCAGGATTCTGATAATTTTCAATTAATGAAATCATTAGTCTTCCAACAGCCAGCCCTGATCCATTTAGTGTGCCCACGAAATGTGATCCTTCAAGTGACTTAAATTTAGCATTCATTCTTCTAGCTTGAAAAGATCCACACGAAGAACAGCTTGATATTTCTCTATATTTATTCTCTGATGGAATCCAAGCCTCTATATCAAAAGTCTTTTCAGCACTAAAACCCATATCTCCCGAGCTTAATAAAATAACTTGATAAGGAATTTCTAGAAGTCTTAATATTTCTTCAGCGCAGTTTAACATTCTGTCTAATTCAGACAAACAATTTTTAGGATCAACTATGCTCACCAATTCGACTTTATAAAATTGATGCTGTCTCATCATGCCTTTTGTGTCTTTACCGTAGCTACCAGCTTCTTTTCGAAAACAAGGAGTTGCAGCAACATATCTTAAAGGTAATAATTTTGAGTCAATTATTGAGTCACGAACTAAGTTAGTTAATACTACCTCAGCAGTAGGTATCAAAAATTTTCTTTCCTCATCTTTATTTAATTTTATTTCAAATTGATCTTCTTCAAACTTTGGTAGTTGTCCAGTACCAAACATCACATTTTCGTTCACTAAAAGTGGTGGTGAAATTTCTTTATATGAAAATTTATTTATATGTGTATCTAGCATAAAATTAATTAACGCTCTTTCTAATAATGCAAAATTTGAGTTAAGAATTACAAAGCGAGATCCAGATAGTTTAGATGAGTTTTTAAAGTCAATTTGATTATTTTTTTCACCTATTTCGATATGAGATTTAATTGGGAAGTTAAACTTTTTTACATTACCCTTCAAATAAATTAACTTGTTTGATTTTTCATCTTTACCAACTGGTACATCATCATTAGCAACATTAGGAATATTGGATAAAATATTAAAAATTTTATTTTGTAATTCGTTCTGGAATTTAAAAAGATCATCAATTTCAATAGTCAATTTTTTTGAAATTTCAAAATTTGATGGTTCTTTTGACTTCGATAATAATTTTTTTTCTTGTTCTTTTTTTTCTTTTTTTTGAATTAAGTCTCTATTTTCTTGATCTAATTTAATTAATTGATCAAAGTTTATAGAACTATTTCTTTCAATAATTTTCTTTTTATAAACTTCTAAATTTTTTCTAATTTCTTTAAGACTATGCATCTTTTTTTCTTTCTATAAATTTAACTGTAAAAATAGATAATTCATATAATAATAACAACGGAAGTGCTAAGCCAATTTGGGTAATTGGATCTGGTGGTGTTAAAATAGCTGCTATCGCAAAAATTATAACTACAACATATTTTCTTCTAAGCTTTAAATATTCAGAGTCTACTACGCCAATTCTAGCTAGCAAGCTAAGTATGATCGGTAACTGGAAACTTATTCCAAATGCAAAGATAAGTCTCATAATTAGAGATAAGTACTCGTTGACTTTCGCCTCAAGTTGAATTGGAATTATTCCTGGTTTAGCGACAGTCTCAAAACTTAAAAAAAATTTAATCGCCAAGGGCATTATTAAATAATAGACTAAACATCCTCCTAAAATAAATAAAGTTGGCGTAGCAATTAAATATGGAAGAAGCGCCTTCTTTTCATTTTTGTACAATCCTGGCGCAACAAATTTCCATATTTGACTAAGAAAAACTGGACTGGATATAAAAATTGCAGCAAAAAACGCAACTTTTAAATAAGTTAAAAAAGCTTCATGCAAAGCAGTAAATATTAATCTTCTGTCTAAACCATTAGACAATACAGCTTCTGCATAGGGATGGACTAAAAAACGATAAATCTCTGCTGAAAAAAAATAACATATTAAAAAAATAAATATTAAAAAAATAAATGATTTTATAAGTCGGGATCTTAATTCTGTTAGATGTCCGACAAAGCTTCCTGGATTATCATTTTGTTTATTATTTGTTTTCATCTTTATCTATATTTTTCTTTTTTAGAGATGTTGGTTTGCTGTCATCAATGTCAGTAATTTCACTTAAGTTGGACTGAACATCTGCAAAATATTTTTTTGCTGTTCTTATCCAAGTACCCATTTTTTTTAAAACAATTGGAAAGTCTTTTGGCCCTATAACGAGAATTGCTATAACTACTATAATTAGTAGTTCAAACCATCCAATTTGTGGCATTGAAATTAATGTTTGTTGGAATTATCTTGGTCGTCTGTTTTATCATTTGAAGACTCAGGTGTATCAGACATACCTTTTTTAAAACTTTTAATACCTTTGGCAACGTCTCCCATTAAATCGGAAATTTTACCTCGACCAAATAGAAGGACGACTAGGACTACTACTATTGCAATTTGCCAAAAACCAATACTCATACTTTTCTTATATACAATATTTGAAGTTAAATAAATATTTAATTAATCAGAATTTGAAGTCTCATCTATAGCTTTTTCTATATTTGAGTAAATATCTTCCTTTTTATTTTGAGATTGCTCTTTATAAAATTTGCCAGTTCCAAAAATTGATGAATTAATGGCCGATGTATCTATTAGGCCAGCGGAGCTAAGTTCATCTACGGTAGGTAAATCAGTCAGTTTTTGAACATTAAAATGGTGTAAAAAATTTTCGGTAGTAGCATATTGTATAGGTTTACCTATCACATCTTTTCTGCCGGCAGGCCTAACCCAATCAAGCTCAAGTAGTATTTCAATAGTATTAGTCCCAAACGCAACACCTCTGATTTCCTCTATTTCTGATCTTGTCACAGGTTGGTGGTAAACAATTATTGCTAAAGTTTCTAATGTAGCTCGGGATAATTTTTTTTCAGTCGATTTTTGGAGAGACATTAAGCTTGCTAAATCTTTAGAAGTTCTAAAAGACCATTTATCTTTTATACAGATCAAATTTATTCCTCTTAATTCATAATCTAATTGCAGGTTTTCTAAAATTTTTTTAATATTATTTGTATTTTGAACTCTTTTTTCAATAGTTTCGATATCTAAGGGCTCATCAGCGGCAAATAAAATAGCCTCAACTTGTTTTTCTAATTTATTTAAACTCTTTGGAAATTTGACAATATTATTTAATTTTTTTATTTTCTTGTCCATTTAAGTAATTTTTTTAATGAGTAACTTGTCAAATATTTTTTTTTGCATCAGGTTTGTAGCTCCTTGTTTTGTTAATTCCAGACTGGCAGCAAAAATACCAGCAAGACCAGTCTTTTTTAGTTTCTTATTAAAAGTAAAACCTTCTGGTATTAAATCTTCAATGTCTTTCCATTCGTTAATTTTATCGAAATTATTTCTTATTTGTTTAATTCCTTCTTCAGCAGTAAAGACTGGAAGTCTAGGTATGTTAATGGTTTGAAAAGCTTTTTGCATTTTTATGGAAGCGTAAGTTTTTAACAACTCATATAAACTTACTTTGTATATTGGTGAATTAATTGATTTTATTCCACCTTTCATTCCTCTATAAAACACATTAACACCTATTCTTTCCTTTTTTATTAATTGGTCTGACAAAAGTCGTATAAGCTCCAATTTCTTTAGTTGTAATTTAAGTTTTTCCGCAACTTCAAGAGCTTTAAAATCATCTTCTTCATCTTCTGGCAAGAGTAATTTGGACTTTAAGTACGCAAGCCATGTGGCCATAAGCAAATATTCTGCAGCTAATTCTAAATTCAGATCTATTGATTTTTTAATATAATCCAAAAATTGATCTGCCAGTTTAGTTATAGATATTTTTGTTAGATCAACCTTTTGCGCTTTGGCAAGATCTAGTAAAACTTCTAGAGGTCCTGAATAATTTGGTATTTCTATCGATATTGAATTATTTAAATTTGATTCCATTATTAATTTTAACTTAAAAATTTATAAAATTCTGATGTTTTTTTTGCTGTGAAATTATCAATATAAGGCATTGATTTTAACAATTTATCCATTTCTTTTGTTATACCAGCACAATATAATACTAAATTACAACCTGCATTTAATGCTAAATTAGCATTCTTAATCAAACTATATTTCAAAGCCTTCATAGAAATATCGTCAGATATTAAAATGCCATTAAATCCAATTTCTTTTCTAATTATTTCTTGAATAATTTTCTTGGAATGTGTTGCGTTGTTTTTTTTATCTATACTTGTATATAAAATGTGAGCTGTCATTGCAAAAAAGCTAGATGTGTTTTTAAAACATTTAAAATCAGTTTTTTTTAAAGTTTTCAATGAGCTATTAATTTTTGGTAATTGAAAGTGGCTGTCTTGTTTAGCTCTGCCATGGCCAGGTATATGCTTAACAACGGTACCAATTTTATTTTTTTTGTAGAAATCTACACATAATTTTCCCAATTGACTAACTAAATATTGATCATCTGAATAGCTTCTATTACCAATTACTTTGTGCGTATTCTTGTTTAATAAATCTAAAACGGGAGACGTGTTTATATTAATTCCAGTTTTAATTAATATTTTAGACAAGGAATTAATATAAGCCCTGTAAAGTCGTATTCCAGTTAATTTGTGTGATTTATAAACACAATTAAAATAACTCTGGTTATAAATTGAATTATCAAGAAAACTAGATAGTCTTGATACACGACCACCCTCCTCATCAATTAATATAGGGAATTTTTTATCATTCATTATCTTTTTTATTTTATTAGTTAGTTTTATTAATTGATTTATTGAGATAATATTTCTCTTAAAAAGAATTATGCCCCAAGGTTTTTCTTTTTTAAAAATGGTAGTTTCTCGTTTAGTTAAAAAAAGGCCTTTAATACTGACAATAACTGCTTTTCTAATCATTTTTTAAATAAATCCCAAAAATTTCTTTTTATTTTCTTGTTCCTCACCTCAAAACCAGAATTAAATTCTATCACATTATTAGTATCGTTTTTTAATATAGGTAAAGTCAATAAATTTTCTTCTATTCTCAACTGAGTATTTGATCTATTTGAAGAAATTTTTTTTTTATTATGATTAGAAATATAGGTAGAAGAAACAAAATAAATAAAAATGAAAACAAAAGTAAAAATTAATACTGAAAGAAAGTGTTTTATCATTACATTTTTGTTGGCAAATTAACTCCTAAAATTTTCATTCCATTTTCAATTGTTAAAGCTGTTGATTTGATAATTAAAAGTGTATTTTTATTTTTTATTTTTCCATCGACAATAAATTTATACTTTGCGTCTTCATTTCCTTTGCTCCAATAGGAATGAAATAAAGTTGCAAGATCGTACAGATAGAAAGGTAATCTGTGTGGTTCATGCTTAACAGATGCTGTTTCAATAACTTTGGGCCAGTCCATAATTTTTCTAAACAAATTCAATTCTTGTTCATTAAGATTAAAATTTTTTTCATCAATTTCAAAATTACTATTAATATTAATTTTTAAAGTTCTAAATAATGAGGATATTCTTGCATAACAATATTGGACATAAAAAATTGGATTCTCTCTAGTTTTTTCTAAAACTTTATCAAAATCAAAATCTAGTTCTGCATCATTACTTCTGTTCAACATCATGAACCTTATTGAATCTTTATCAACTTGATCTAATAGTTCTTGGACCGATATAAAATCACCAGCTCGCTTTGACATTTTGTACGGTTTTCCACTTTTAAAAAGTTTAACTAATTGACAAACTTTACAAATTAAAATTGTTTTATTATTTGAGAGCGCTTTCACCGAAGCAGTGATACGTTTTATATAGCCTATATGATCAGCACCTAAGATATTAATTAAATAATTATAATTTCTACTTATTTTATCTGAATGATAGGCAACATCATTAGCAAAATAAGTCCAGCTTCCATCATCTTTTTGTAAAGCTCTGTCTGTATCGTCTTCAAATAAAGTTGACTTAAAGATCAATCTTTTGGTCTTCTTCCATTCTTTGTTTTCTTCACCTTTTGGTGGATTTAAATAACCCTCTTCTACAAATTTTTTTTTTTTTAAGTCTTGAATAACTTTTTCAACTAAATTTTTTTCTACTAAAGATTTTTCAGAGACAAAATTATCATGGGAAATTCCTAAGGCTTTAAGATCTGATTTAATAAGGTTCATTGAATGCTTAAGAGATTCTTCACTTAACATATCAAAAATTTTTTGAAAGTCTGTTATGTCAATTGCTTGATGCTCTTTTAGAATATTTTTCGCTATATCAATTACATAATCTCCAGGATAAAGATTTTCTTTATTTGGAAACTTTTCATTAAATTTTATTTCACGAAGTCTATAAAAAACAGATTCTGTAAAATTAGTAATCTGATTACCGTAATCATTAATATAGTATTCTTTAATTACCTTGTTGCCATTAAAAATTAAAAGATTTGCTAAAACATCTCCAAAAATTGCCCCACGTGAGTGACCTACGTGCATTGGGCCAGTTGGGTTAGCTGATACAAATTCAATATTGTAGGTTTCATATTTATTATTTGAACCATATTTTTTTCCCGTTTCTAGAATAGAAATAATTAATTTTTGATACATTTCTTTAGAAAATCTGAAATTAATAAAACCAGGGCCAGCAATACTTATTTCTGAGAAATCATCAAAATTTTCTAATATTAATTTTTTAAAATTTTCTGCTAGTTCAACAGGTGATCGATTTGTTTTTTTTGCTAAAACTAAAGCAATATTTGTTGAAAGGTCAAAATTAAATTTTTGTGGTGGTGACTCAACAACTGATCCTAAAAAACTTATATTAGATTCAATTTTTAAACTATTATGATTTTTGATAATCAAATCTTGTATTTTTTTTAAGTATAGTTCAAAAATATTCATTTTAAAGAGTTGTATAAATTAATAGCATACCGATCGGTCATACCTGCTATAAAATCACAAATATTTCTTTCAAGACTATATTTTTTATTTTTTATTTTATTTATAAATTTTGATGGATTTTTTTTTATTTTTAAAAATAAATAACTAATTATTTTTTTTCCCATATTTGTTTTTTTGATAACATTTTTACTAAAATACATTTTTTCTCTTAAAAAAGATTTAATCTTTATATCAAAAAAATTCATCTCATTTGAAAAATTCACAAGTAGATCTTTGTTGTCGTAAATATCTTTAATGTGTTTAATTTTTTTTTCTTTAATATTTTTTTGGGTATTTATAATAACATCGTTAACCATTTCGTTGATTATATCTCTAATTATTTGTCGTATCACTAACTCAGTTCCCTTGGTTTTTATAAATTTTTTATGGTTATTTATTACCTCCGATAATATTGGAATATCTTTAAGATCCTCTATTTTATATAAGTTTGCTCTTAAGCCGTCTTCTAAATCATGACTATTGTATGCTATATCATCTGAAATTGATGATAGCTGAGCTTCTAAAGAAGCATTTTTTTTATAATTAATTTTATTTTTAAAAAAATTAACTCCTAGTATTGAGTCAAACTTCTTTGGCTCGTTAACGGGTCCATTGTGTTTGACTAATCCATCTATTGTTTCAAGCGATAAATTTAAACCATTGAAATTATAATACTTGGTCTCTAACACATTAACTATTCTCAGTGTTTGTATGTTGTGATCAAATCCTCCATATAAATTCATGCATTCATTTAAAGCCTCTTCACCTGCGTGTCCAAAAGGAGTGTGTCCTAAATCGTGAGAAAGACTAAGGGTTTCACACAAATCTTCGTTTAAATTAAAATGTTTAGCAAGTGTTCGAGCAATTTGTGCTACTTCTAAAGAATGAGTAATTCTTGTTCTAAAATGATCACTGGTAGTATTAACAAAAACCTGTGTTTTATGTTTAAGTCTCCTAAAAGCAGTTGAGTGTATTACTCTATCTCTGTCTCTTTGATACGGGGAACGAAGTATGCTAGATGGTTCATAGTAAATTCTACCCCTTGACTTAACTGGTGTAGCTAAATTTGAGTAATAAGGACCTGATTTTTTTTGCATAAGAATTAGTAAAATTGTATAATACATTATTTACTAAATATGACTAATAAAATTCAGTTTACAGAAGAAGCCAAAAAGCAAATTTTAAAAATTATATCTGAACAAGGAGAAAATTCTTATTTTAGAATATCGGTTCAAGGAGGTGGTTGCTCTGGTTTTAAATATAATTTTTCATTTGATGGAAAAATTGAAAAAGACGATATTGTTTTCAACAAAACAGTAATAGATAAAAGTTCGTTAGAAATTATCAACGGCTCAGTTGTTGACTACAAAAAAGAAATGATTGGAAATTCTTTTGTAATAGAAAATCCAAAAGCAACATCTTCTTGTGGCTGCGGCTTATCATTCTCGGTATAAATAGTGAAAATTATTTCTTGGAATGTAAATTCTGTAAGGGCAAGAATACTTAATATCTTGGATTATATTAAAGCAGAAAAACCTGACATTCTTCTACTTCAAGAAATCAAAACTGAAAATGTAAATTTTCCATCTGATGAGTTTAAAAAATTAGGTTACGAATCTTATGTCTTTGGACAAAAAAGTTATAACGGGGTAGCTATTTTATCTAAAGTAAAGATAGATAATATTAAATTAGATTTTATTAAAGATGATCTTAAACAATCACGAATTATATGTGGTGATATTAAAATAAATCAAAAAAAAATTAAGATAATAAATATTTACGTGCCGAATGGTAATCCTATTAAAACTGAGAAGTATGAATATAAAATTAACTGGCTTAATAAATTTTTAAAGTCAGTAAAAAAAACTCTAGTAAATGAAAAAAATATAATCATTTCTGGTGATTTTAATATTATACCTGAAGAAATTGATGTGCATGACCATACAAGATATTTAAACGATGCCTTGTTTAAAATTGAGATTAGAAAAATTTTTAGAGAATTGTTAAATTATGGCTTTAAAGATATTTTTCGATTGCTTAAAAAAAATAAACAAGAATATACGTTTTGGGATTATATGGCTGGATCTTGGCAAAAAAATTATGGACTGAGAATATATCATTTTTTAATTTCAGATAATTTACTTGAAAATATAAAGAATATTGAAATAAATAAAAAACCAAGATCTAAAAGTAAACCTTCAGACCACACGCCAATTGAGTTAGAAATTATTTAACTCTACCGTAAATATCTTTATATCTAACTATATCTGTTTCTTTTAGAATATTTCCTAATTGTGCTTCTACAATCTTGACTGGTTTTTTATATACATTCTCAATTCTATGTATTGATCCCTTTGGTATAAAAACATTATCATTTACATTTTTAAAAAAAACCTTTTTACCTAATGTTATTTTTGGTCTACCGCTGGTTATTGTCCAAAACTCTGATCTATAATGATGTTTTTGAAGGCTTATTGAAGATTTACATTTGATTGTTAATTCTTTTAATAAAAATTGATCACCTCTAAAATAATTTTTATAAAAACCCCATGGTCTATAAAAGGTATTCTTTTTAATAGTATTGGTTTCAATTTGAGACTTTAAAACTTTAAAAATCTCGTTCCAACTACCGAGGTCAGACCAAGTAATATTTAAACAAATTGAGTTTATTTCCTTTGCTTTTTCTAAAATCGCGTGGTCAAAAGATATAGGGGTAATCTTATTAAAAAATTTTTTATTTAGGATTATTTTTTTTTTGTTTTGATTAATTTTATTTAATGATTTTAAACAGTTAAAAAATAATTTTTTTTGAAATATTTTTGCATTATATATTATTGAGTCTTTTCTTGCCAAAACTATCCCAGAGTTCCATAATGCTTTAATTTTTATAAGCTTAATTGCTAAAACTTTGTTTGGTTTTTCTATAAAATCCTTTACTTTGTTCATATCTTTATTTACTTTTTTGTTCAGCAAATATCCATAATCAGATCTTGGTTCCTTTGGTTTTATGCCAAATATGAATATATTTTTATTGTTTAAATATTTTAAATTTAAGTTTAGAATTTTATTAAATTTATCTTTTTGTCGTATCAAATGATCGGACGGTAAAAATAAAATAGGTTGATTTAATTTAATCTCATCTAATAAAGTTGTGCTTATTATTGCAGCAGCTGTATTTTTTTTAACAGGTTCTAACACTATTTTATATCTTGATATTTTTTTTTTTTTTAAAGCTTTTAAAACTAAGTTTAAATAAATTTTATTAGTACTTATTACGGGACTATCAAAAATTTTATTTTTAATTCGATCAAGAGTATTTTCAAAAAGTGTCCAGCCACCAAAATCGATGAATTGTTTTGAAGGAACATTTTTAAATCCAGGAAAAAGTCTTGTGCCAGAACCTCCGCATAATATTACTGGCTTAATTTTCATCAGATTTTCGAGTATTCTTTAACTTCCTTTTTCTTGCCTGGATGAGTTGGCGCACCTAAGTAAGCTGGGCCTACGGTTTGTGCATATTTCCATAAGGTGCCTGACCCAAATTGTGATTTTCTTGGTTTCCATTTTTTTCTTCTTGTTGCTAATTCTTTTGAAGACAATCGAACATTTATTGTTCCTTTTTTTGCATCTATATCAATTACATCTCCATTACGTAATAAAGCTAGAGGACCGCCTAGAGCAGCTTCTGGGCCAACGTGTCCAACACAGAAACCTCTTGTTGCACCAGAGAATCTTCCGTCGGTTATTAGTGCTACTTTTTCACCTTTGCCTTGACCATAGATAGCACCAGTTGTAGATAGCATTTCTCTCATTCCAGGCCCGCCTTTTGGACCTTCATATCTTATGATTATTACATCTCCATCTTGATATTTTTTATTTTTAACTGCAGACATTGCGTCTTCTTCATTGTCAAAACATCTTGCTTTACCTGTAAATTGTAATTTTTTTAAACCTGCTATTTTTACAATTCCACCCTCTGGTGCTAAATTACCTTTTAATCCAACAACACCTCCATCAGGTGATAGTGGATTGTTGTGTTCTCTAAGTACTTTTTGGTTGATATTAAACTTTATATTTTTTAAATTTTCTTTCATTGTTTTACCTGTAACAGTCATGCAGTTACCGTGTATGTAGCCACCATCAAAAAGAGTTTTTAATAACATTGGTACACCACCAGCTTCCCACATATCTTTAGCTACATACTTACCACCTGGTTTTAAATCAGCAAGATAGGGTGTTTTTTTAAAAATCTTAGCTACATCCATTAAATCAAATTTAACTCCTATTTCATTTGCAAGAGCTGGTAAATGTAACGCAGCATTTGTTGATCCACCTGTAGCAGCAACTATTGTTGCCGCATTTTCTAAAGATTTTTTTGTTACTATATCTCTAGGCTTAATATTTTTTTCTAACAAACTCATTACTGTCTTTCCACTTTCAAAAGCATATTTATCACGCTCTTCATATGGTGCTGGTGTTCCAGCTGAATATGGTAATGCTAGACCAATAGCTTCAGATACACAGGCCATAGTATTTGCGGTAAATTGACCCCCGCATGCTCCAGCGCTAGGGCAAGCAACGAGTTCTAATTCTCTTAAATCTTTTGAAGACATTGTACCAGCTGAATGTTTACCCACTGCTTCAAAAACATCTACTACAGTTACATCTTTACCTTTATATCTACCTGGTAAAATAGATCCTCCATAAATAAAAACACTTGGTACATTTAGTCTAAGCATAGACATCATTAGTCCTGGAAGAGATTTATCACAACCTGCAATTCCAACTAATGCATCATAACAGTGACCTCTGACTGTCAACTCAGCTGAATCTGCAATTATTTCCCTTGATATTAATGACGATTTCATTCCTTCGTGCCCCATTGCTATTCCATCTGTAACGGTAATTGTACAAAATTCTCTTGGGGTGCCCCCAGAAACTTTAACACCTTTTTTGACAGATTGTGCTTGTCTCATTAATGCAGTATTGCATGGAGCAGCTTCATTCCAAGTTGAAACAACGCCAACAAATGGTTTAGCAACATCCTCTTCAGTTTCTCCCATGGCATAATAAAAAGATCTATGTGGAGCTCTATCTGCTCCCAGAGAGGTGTGCCTACTCGGTAATTTTTTTTTGTTAAATTTAGACATTAAATAATGCTTGATACAATACTTTTTAATTTAGTTTCTTCAATCTTTAAATCATTTAATAATCGTTTGTCATTGAGAATAATATCTTTTGGCGCTTTTTTAATATAATTTTGATTATTGAGTTTATTAATCAAAACATCAATTTTCTTATTAATTTCATTTTGTTTATTAATCAGTGCACTTTTTTGAGACATTAAATCTATTGTTGTTTGAAATTTAAGACCTATTTTCTCGTTTAAAACAATAATCTGAATTAGATTTGTAACACTGCCTGATTTATGGATTATACTGTTAA
>Ga0115004_10003067_pt1 | contig 13634 bp, 8 predicted proteins | sample ArcticOcean_MG_C_10_FD_88737 | JGI IMG/M metagenome (GOLD analysis project Ga0115004, IMG submission 88737) | Marine microbial communities from western Arctic Ocean - ArcticOcean_MG_CB11_90 | ecosystem: Environmental > Aquatic > Marine > Oceanic | place: Arctic Ocean: Canada Basin | collected...
CCCATTGATTTTACTGAGGTTTTCCTTTGGTTGTATGTTCTTATCATTTTTGATGATTTTTAATAAAAATTTAAGGATCAAACTCATTAAAAGTTCAATGGAAAACAATGAAAATCATTGTCAAAAAAAGAATTTTATTTTTCAAAATTATTCTAGGAGATAATTTTTAAGTTTTTAATACCTTTTTCACCCCTTTTTTCATTGAAAACAAGCGTTTGTTCCTTTGTGCATTTTAGCATCCTTAAAATCGATTAAAGTCAAAGAATTTTAAGCATTGGTTTTATTAAAAATTTTGCATCTTATCATCAAGTAGCATAATGATTTTACTGGAAAAACGACGGATTCTAATTTTTATACTATTTTATAATAATAAAGCGATTAAAATGGACTCAATTTCTTCATTGTTGCCATATGTAATTAGACCTTGCTCTTTTAGTTTTTGTTTGTTTAAAAATTGCATTAGTGTGAGAATTCATCAGTTGAGTCTAATTTGTCAAAAGCTAAAGCGATTATTCTGTTTTTTTGTTAAACTTTCTTTTAAATAAAAAAGAAGCATTTCCTAGTTTTTTATAATTTAAGTTTACATTGAATAAAGTAGTATCTTAAATTACAATCTTTAATTTGAGTCGTTTTAGTAACTTCTTTACTATAAATTACTTTTTTTATTTACTCTCTTAAAAAGCACTCAATACTCTGTTTATCAGGTATTTGGTTATTATTTTTAAATTATAAAAAAAAATACAATTCTCAATGGATGAATTCATCCATTTTGTTTAAATTGCATATTAGGAATATTACAAAAATTATAAATGAATTTAAATAAATCTGTACTAAGGTTTTCAGGACATGATACATTTCATTGTAAGGAGCAATGGATATTGAAGGGGCTTCAATTAATTGAAAATGAAGGTGATAAGGAAATTTTTAAAAGCACTTTAGCCATTTCTAAATTGGGGGTTGGTAAAAATATGGTGAGATCAATTCATTATTGGTTGAGAGCATTTGGGATGCTAGATGATAATGAAGAGGTAAGTGCTTTTGGGAAAATGTTATTTCTTGAAGAAAGATTAGATGAATTTTTAGAAAATGAAGGTTCTTTATGGTTATTGCAATATTATTTATGTAACCTAAAATATGCTTCAATTTTTAAAATAATTTTTAATGATTATTTTTCAGACAAAGCTTCACTAGATTTTTCAGAGCACCAAATAATGAACTATATTAATAGAAAATTATTAAGTAATGGTCAAAAAGAGGTCGCTGTAAAAACTTTAAATTCTGATTTTAAAGTTTTCATAAGAACCTATGTTTCTCCAGTGAAAAATGAAAAAACTGTAGAGGATGATTTTAGTGCTCCCTTGCTAAGTCTAAACCTTATCTCAGACACAGGAAGGAAAAATGGTATGAATCAAAATATTTACCGTCTAAATAGAAGAATGCATGAGGTTATTTCATCTGAGATTTTGGGTTATTGCTTATTAGATCAATTTGGATCTGAGAATGCTGTTAGTTACGATAATATAAAAAAAACTATTGGTTCTTATCTATGCCTTTCTAGTGATGGATTAGATGAGTTAATCGATAAACTATGTAGTTCAAATAAGGAATTTGTTTATAAAGATGATGCGGGTGTAAAACAAATTCAAATTAAAAATGTAACGGAAGAATTTAAAAATAATCTGCTTAAAAAACATTATGAAATACAGTAATAATATTTCAACCAACATAGTTAGGGACGGCTCAAAACAAATAGATTATGTTGTTACGCCTAATACAAAGGAAATTTTTGATAGAATTTTTGTAAATAATTATGGATCAAATAAGTCATTTAACTTAATTGGTAATTATGGAACAGGTAAGTCAACTTTTTTGTGGGCACTTGAAAAAAATTTAAATCGAGAAGAAATCTTTTTTAATAATATTAGTTCGGATTCAGACAATATTGTCGACTTCGAGTTTATAAAGATTATAGGTGAAAATAGTTCGCTATTAAATGTTTTATCTAAAGCACTTAAATTAAGGGGTGAATTTAGTAATGCTAAGATTATTAAAGCCCTTGAGAGATTAAGATTAAGAGCTTTAAAAGAAAGGAAAGGACTAGTTTTAATTGTTGATGAATTTGGTAAGTTTTTAGAATATGCATCAAGAAATAAGCATACTGATGAATTATATTTACTTCAACAAATATCAGAATGGGCAAATAATGATTCAAATGAGACATATTTTATAATTACTCTTCATCAAAATTTTGCGAGCTATGGTAAAAATCTTTCAAATCAAGATAAGTTAGAGTGGGAAAAAATTAAAGGGAGATTTGTTGATCTAGTTTTTAACGAGCCCGTTGAACAACTTATCTATTTTGCAAGTAAGAAATTAAAGGAATTTTTAATTCCTGAAAAGTTAGAGTTAAATTTCAGTAAACTCACAAATTTAATACAAGGTTCTAAGCTCGTTGGTCATAATAAAATTATAAATGAGAACTTAAGTAATTCTTTATATCCATTAGACTGGTTGTCTTCGAATGTTTTAGTTAATTCATTGCAGCGCTATGGACAAAATGAAAGGTCCTTATTTTCTTTTTTAAATGATGATACAGATTATTCTATTCAAAATTTAAATGGTGATTTTTATACGATATCTAACGTATATGATTATTTAGTTAACTCATTGGCAACGGATATTAATAGTGGTGACAACCCGCATAGAGCGCAATGGTTATCAACTTTCAGAGCATTAGAGAGAGCTGAGTTAATTTTTGAAGAAGATTATTTTAAGGCTTCAGAAGTAATAAAAACTATAGGGCTAGTGAATATATTCTCTAAAGCAGGCGGCTCTTTTAATAATGATTTTATTTCAGAATACTTTAGTTTAACAAGGGGTATTGACGTTACGGAGATTTTACAAAAACTTAAAACAGCCGGTATAGTTAGATTTTATAAACACAGTAACAAAATAAATTTTCTTGAAGGTACAGACTTAGATTTAGAGCAAGAACTAATTACAATAAGTAAAGAGATTAATCCAAATTTTTCAATTTCCAGTGAAATTAAAAACAGAGTAAATCTTCCAGTTTTATTGGTTAAAAGATATTCATTTGAAACAGGAACAAAAAGGTTTTTTGAATACAGAGTTTTTGATTCATTTGATGATTTATCAGATGCTGAAGGTGTTTTAGATGGTCATATTAACTTAGTTTTTGATGAAATAAAAATTTCTAAAATCAAAAATAAGTCGAAAGAATTTCCGTCAAATATATTTGTGTTGTATAAAAATGCTTCACAAATAAAGAATGAAGTTTTAATGATTATAAAATATGATAAACTTTTAGAAAAACATCAACAAGATATAAATGCTCTAAAATTATTAAATGAAGAAAGAAAATTTCATTTAGATCAATTAGAAAACCTCGTTATTAATAAATTATTTAATAACGAAAAGAATATTTGGATTAATAATGGAGTTGTTGAGCCTATTTTAAGTAAGCACAAACTATATGAATGGCTTACTCAAATATGCTATAGTATTTACAAAAAAACTCCCAGTTTTAATAATGAACTTATAAATAAACAGTTTATAAGTACTCCCATTAGCACTGCAAGAAAATACCTTATAAGAGCTTTACTAGAAAATGAGCATTTAGAAAATTTAAATTTTGATAAAGATAGATTTCCACCACAAAAAGCTATTTACATTAGTTTACTAAAAAAGACAGGAATTCATAAAAAAAATAAAAATTTAGGGTATTATGAATTGAGTAAACCTTTGCAAGACTCAAATTTATATGAGTTGTGGGGTCAATCAGAAAAATTTTTACAATCTTCTTTATCTAATAAAAGGAATTTAATAGAGTTTTATGAATTGTTGCAAAGGACACCATACAAGTTGAAAAAAGGATTTATTGATTTTTGGATTCCCATTTTTCTAATTGCTAAAAAGGAAGACTTTGCTTTATTTCATACTAATGGTGGTTTTGTGCCATATATAACAGAGGACACTCTTGATTTAATTCATAAAAAGCCACAAGATTTTTTAATTAAAAGTTATGATGTATCAGGATTAAAAGTTAATCTTCTTGAAAGCTACAAAGAATTAGTACAGATAGGTGATTCAAGAACAAAAGGAACAAAATCTACATTTTTATCAATTTTTGGTAATTTTTTGAGATTTCAAAGAGGTTTAAAAAAGTATTCACTTAAAACCTCTAAACTTTCTAGTAAAGCAATTAAGCTAAGAGAAGCTATCGTGGCTTCAAAAGACCCTGAGGACGCTTTATTTAATTTAATTCCATCAGCACTTGGATTTCATTCAATAGCAATAAAAGAAGATGTAGAAGTATTGAATTCTTTTACCAATCACATTCAAGAAACAATTAGGGAAATTAGAAATGCTTATGACGAATTACTTAATAGAATTGAGAAAAGTATTGTAGAATCTTTTTATTGTTCTTCAATGGATTTTGAAATTTATAAAGCTGAGATTGTTTTAAAAACGGAAGGTATCAGAAAATCTAGTCTTGGGAAGGTTCAAAGTGTTTTCTATCAAAGAATAGTTTCACCACTAGACGATAGGGTAAGTTGGATTAAATCTGTGGCAGATGTAGCTATAGGGAAAAATATTGACGAGCTTTTAGATGAAGAAGAGCCTTTATTGTTTGATAATATCAAAGATTTGTCTTTAGGTTTAGTTAAGGCTTCTGAAATAAGTCAGTTTAACGCTAATTCTAATCAAGAAACATTATTTTCATTTGGTTTTTTTAGTGAAACAGGAGAATTCGTTGATGATACTTTAGTTGTAAATATGAATATTTCGGATGAATTTAAGAAAGTAAAAAGCCAAGTAAACGAAACTATTAGTAAATTAGACGACACTGAAAGAAAGGAACTTTTAGTCGAATTACTTTCAAAAGAAATGAAAATCAAATAATGGCAAACGTAAAACATTTATTAGGTATTTCGGGCGGAAAAGATAGTGCAGCACTGTCTATTTATATGAGTCAAAAATACCCAGAACTAGGTATTGAGTACTACACGTGTGATACTGGAAAGGAACTAAAAGAAACTTATGATTTGATAGGTCGCTTAAATTCTGTTTTGGGAAAGGATATTGAATTGTACAAATCTATGGATGAAGATAATTCACCAATGAAGAATCCTTTTGATCATTTTTTAGCGATGTATGGAGGGTATTTGCCTTCAGCAACAGCGAGATGGTGCACAGGCAAGATGAAATTACAGCCATTTGAGGCTCATGTTGGTGATGAACCAACTATTTCGTATGTGGGTATTAGAGGTGATGAAAATAGAGAAGGTTATATTTCGAAAAGAGAAAATATTCAAACTATCTTTCCTTTTAGGAAAAATATTTGGAGTGAAGATGTCATAAAAAAACTATTGTCTAACGGTAATATTCAAGTTATTAAAGAATATTATGTAGCACATTCAAATGTTAATGTGCTAGTAAATGCCTTACAATACGTCGAGCAAATTATTTCTCCAAAGTTTACACAAACTCAAAAATTGAATGCTTTAATGGATGTTGATTTAAAACTCTTTAATAAAGTGGTTTTTGAGTTTTTAAAAACAACAGATTACCCAATAGGGAAGTTAGATATATTTCCATTAATTGACAATGATGAAATTATAGGGCTTGATGATGTATTTCAAATTCTTGAAGAATCTGGAGTTGGAGTTCCTGCCTACTACAAGCCTATTGAGTATCAAGTAGAGATAGATGGTGAAATAAAAAAGGGTACATACTCTAGAAGTAGATCTGGATGTTTCTTTTGTTTTTATCAACAAAAGATTGAGTGGGTATGGTTATTGGAGCAGCATCCAGAGTTATTTGACAAAGCCATTACCTATGAAAAGGAAGGTTATACTTGGATGGAAGAATCATTAAAACTTCTAAAAGCACCAGAACGTGTTGCCTCTATAAAAAAGGAGCATTATTTAAGAATGAGTAGAAATAAGAAAAAATCACGCACTGGGCAATCATGGCAAGACGATATTCTTGAATCAGAGGGCGAAGGGTGCGCGAGTTGTTTCATCTAATAAAATAAAGTAATTTTTAACGCTGCTTTTGATAATAAATTACTTGACTCCAAGCGCTTGGCACATCCCAGGAGTAACCTTTATCAAAATAGCAAATCCATACATAAAGAACCTGTACATAACTAGTTAATTCAAAGCTTCTAGGAGTTGGAACCGTAGTAGTATTTTCAGAGAACCATCTTCTTACAGCCCCAAATTGCATGCTACCATTTCTTTCAGGTTTTCTATCATTGGTTGCTGTTTTTATAGCTTCTTTAAAAGTTTGGATGAAAAGATGTTGATTAAAAGTTTCTTTTAAAAAATCATAAAAATCGGTTTCATTTAAGTTTTTAGGTATCCTATATAGTTCTAAATCATGAGCTGCACAGTTCATTTCTATATCTTCTTGTTTGTCTCCACTATATATCTTAAATAACAATTCTGGTGATGAGGTCATTGGTAATTGATTGATTAAAAAAGAATCAACCGTTGGAGGGGGTGTTGGATGCTTAGGGAATATTACATTCGGTACCTCTATAGACTCTACTATATTTTTTAATTGAGCATGCAATGCCTCGGTAACATATTCACTGTCTAAAATTATCTTGTTTAGATAGCTTTGATCTGCAAATGTCATTACATCGATTTTACCATTTAGCTCAAAATTATATTCACCAAGTGCTTCAATTCCTCTTCTGGAGATATTAGCTGAACCGAAAAAAACACTTTTATTGTTATTCCAAAATGCTTTAAGATGAATTCTTGTATTTCGGTAAAGTACTATATTATTTTCCAGGCAATAATTGTATAATTCAATATCACTTACTTTTTTATATAAATCTTCAATTTCCCAGCGTACGATTATTTGTTTTATATGCCTAGAATCATTGAGTTTTTTTAGTGTATGTAATTTAAGGTATGCAGAAAATAAAGTGGTTTCATCATTTTCATCTACAAATGATTTTGCCCCTTCAAATAAATTCTCTCCACTTCGGTATAACATAGTTCAATTTTTAAGATGATAATTATATATTCGTATTTCTAAACACGAATATATGATTTATCCAGAGTTTTTTCCAGAAGATAGAAAAAATGAATTTGCAGAAAAGAAAGTCTTTGAGCAATTAAAGAGAATTTCAGACAGCTATGATATTTTTTATTCCAGAAAATTCATCACAGACGGTATTGGAAAAAAACCAGAATATGAGGTAGATTTTATTATTGCTATACCAGAAAAAGCTATTATTTGTCTAGAGGTAAAAGGCGGAGTTATTAATTATTCTGGAGCTAAGGATGAATGGTCTCAAAATGGCAGAGTAATGCGTAAACGACCAGACAGTCAGGCTTCATCTGCTACGCATGCTTTAATTAAAGGTTTTTCAGAGCTTATAGGAGATATGGCAGTAGGTTGGGGCTTGTGCTTTCCTGATGGAGATTTGGGTTCTAAAGCATTACCAACTTCTATAGATTCTAACCAAATTATAGACCAATTAGGAATACTGCATGCAGATAAAGCCCTAGAATATCTTTTTGATTTTATTAAAAAGCAAAATTCACATAGGCAGGGCGCTAAACGTTGGATGTATAATAAATTTAAAACACAATTGCTTAGGGATATTGGTTTTGTGCAAGTATTAAGCACAAGGGTTAAGTATAACGAGCGTAGTTTTATAGAACTCACAAATACTCAAATAACAGTATTTAATCGCTTAAAGGCCAATAAAAACATCATTACAAAAGGGCCTGCTGGTTCTGGTAAAACAATTATTGCTAAAACATTGGCAAAAGACTTGCTATCTGAAGATAAAAAGGTGCTTTTTTTATGTTTTAATAGAACCTTAGCAAATAAAATACGCTATGATTTTGATAGAAATGAAACTCGAATTGAGGTTGCAACCTTTCATTCTTTTGCTCGTAAAATTATAGATATTTATGATACTTCTTGGTGGAAGAGCAATAGCACTTCTGAAGATTTTTGGGAGTTGGATGTTCCTGTAAAACTAGAGGAGTGTCTTCCTTTTTATCAAGACAAATTTGATGCTATCATTATCGATGAAGGCCAAGATTTTAAAGAATTATGGTTTGAGTTAATTTTTAGTTTAGGAAATAACGATTGCAGCAAACATGTATTTATGGACGAGATGCAAGATATTTTTGGGCATTATACAAAAATACCAAATGACGACACTTTTATTAAGTATAATCTGCCTGAAAACTGTAGAAATACCAAAACAATCGTTAATTACCTATCTGAGGTAGTTTCTAAAAAAATAGAAACCTTTGATGACAGCCCTAAAGGGGAAGCTGTAGTGATAAAATCTTTTAAAAATCAAACTGAGCAACAAAAGTATCTGCTTGATGAAATTAAATCTTTAACAAGAGAGCAGGGGATAAGCGCAGAGCAAATATTAGTGCTACTTAACTCTAGCAAAGCTGATAGTTGTTTAGGCGCTACTACAAAGGCAGGAAAACTTGAAATTAAGGCTTTAGATAATAAAGGGCGTTTTCAAAGAGATGCTGTAAATTATACAACAATAAACACTTTTAAAGGTTTAGAAGCAGATATTGTTTTTATTGTAGACGCAGATAAAATACCCTTAAAGCAAAAACACGAGAAGCTTTATACAGAGGCTTCTCGTGCAAAACATAAGTTGTATATATTAGGATTGTCACAAAAGTAGAGCTAATATTATTCGTCCTCCTCTTTGTCCACCTCTTTGTCGCGTAAATTACTTAATTCTTCAGGAACAATTTTGATATGCGCATCTTGTATAAAAATATTCAATCTAGAACTTAGTTGGAGCAAAAATTCATTCATTGTACTTTCGTGTTTTTCTGAGTCAACTTCGTTAAGGCGATTCATTTCAAAAGCTAAAGAGCTAATTAATATTTCAATTGAAATTGCAAATATTTTTAGGTGTTTAGTGTCTTTTAAAGGTTGTATTATTTTTATATAATAGTCATGCTTGGTATTAATAAGTGTTATATGCTTCCCTCTTCTTTCCACTAATTCAAATAAATCGCCGGTTTCATTTGGTGAGTATAAAACTATTGTTTTAGTTAAACCTCTAGCAAAATTTTCAACTTGTAGATCTATTGTTTCCTTATCAAGGTGCATATATTTATCCTTCAGGAATATACCAACTTCAATTTTGTCTTGATCTGTCCATGGGGCACCTTTTGGCAGGACTTCTATAACCGCAGGTTCAGGCTGTGGAACTGGTGTTTCGTCTTCCTCTTTTTCCGTAATATGATGCCTTTCAAGTTCAATGAACGCATCTGAATAGCCCTTTAATTCCTTTTTCATTGCTTTTATACATCGAGTAATGACTCCAGTCATTTGATTCCATAGTATATCTCTCTGAACTCCTAAAGGAGTATCTTTATGGTTTTCTATAAAGTCGAAATCGCTGTCTACAACAGATTTAAACGCAACACTTTGTTTGGTATTACTAACGCCCATTAATTCATCTAAGTCACTATTGAAATGTATTTCAATAGTCCAGAACCTATTTTTCTCGTCTGTAACAGTGTACATGCCATAACTACCGAAATCAACTTCTCGGTTTGCACGCATAAAAAATATGTTAGCACTTTTAAAATTTTTTCTATCTCCACTCATTTTCTTACCAAATTCTGCTCCAATTTTGGTACCACCCCCAGATCGAATTCCTGGTTTTGTAATTCCGGAATTAGCAAATGAAGCTCTGATCTCCCATGAATACTTTTTCTTTCCAATTTCAATGGTATACGGAACTTTCCAATAGTCATCGTGTTTTTGAAACAAAGGCAATATAGTTTCGTTCTCCTCACAACCTTCTAAAAATTGCGAGTAATAATACATTGATCGAAAAATAGGGTTCTTCTGCAAAGTTTTATGCTTACCAGCTGGATCTTCTTCTCTCCCCCATTTCCAAATTAAATCAGTCATGTAGTTTCTTTCTTTCATGACATAAAGAGGGTCGTTAGGAATAATATTTTCCGGTTCAATAGTATATTCTGAATTTCCTTTTAAATAAGAGCAACAAGATATTTTTACTCCTGTTTGAATTTTATATCGATAAATTCTTCCTAATAATTTTCCAACATGTCCAATAATTGTCTTAGCTCCAGAATTATCTAACTTATCTAATTTTGACCACTTTATAATCGTTCTAATATTTTTGTTAATCTCTATTAAAGTATCAAAATCTGGGTTTTTTTGTATAGATTCATCGAATTCAGCATCGCTTCTTTTCGCCTGGTCGTCAAGGTCTAAAAATACATAATTCCATTGGTCGCTTTCGTCTTTAGAGTATACCTCAACTCTTCTTCCAACACTAATTGATGAGTTGGGAAGCCCTACACCAAACGAACCTATTCTTTTGTCATTTCTGCCTTCACCTGCTGAAAAAGTTAAACAGGAATTTATCCTGTCATACGACATTCCAGAACCATTATCTAAGAAGTATATCTCATCTAATCCAATAGAAGACTTTTTTCCTAGTTTTGTTTCTTTTTCCACAAAAATCAGATCAATAATATTTGCTTGGGCATCAACTGAATTGTCAATGATTTCGGCCATAGCATAAACTGTTGATTTGTAGCCTGCACTTCTTTGTTGTTCTATGTATTCTGGTCCATATAATCCTGGCATAATATTTATTTTTAATTATTTAACACTTGATCTTCAAGTACTTTGTATTCTATTAATCTATTCTGATTATCTTTAGTTAAGAAAATTGTATTTTCTTTATTTCCTCCATTGAGCTTCCCTCTCATAGCTCTTCCAAGAATTTGCAATGCGATAATTGCTGATTGAATATTCCTTAATATCATAATTGAATTAAGGCCTGGAACATCAATTCCAGTTGCGAGAATATCGAAATTAATTAAGATAGATAAATTATCCTTTTCATCACCAAATCGTTCCAAATAGTCTTTTCTTTTAGTGTTTGGAGTTTCTCCAATAATTAGTTCATTTTCAATATCATTATTACTTAAAAAGATATTAAGTGCAATCGCATGTGAGAGTGATTCGGCAAAAATTATACAATTCTTTTTATTCAGTATGATTTTCTCGCATTCAGATTTCACCATACTGTGAAGATCATTATAGTATTCAGATTGGCTTTCTCCTTTTGTTGCGTTCAAAACCTGATAATTGATCTTAGCCAAATATTGTCTATTAACTAAGTATTCAATTGGGCTAGGGACTGCTTTATTGTTGCTGTCAGTCAATTCTAGATAGGAATTAAACATTCCTTTTAATGTTTGGAATTCGTCGTCGTCATTTCGAAAAGGGGTTGCTGTTAAACCTAATATTTTCCCATCTTTATTGAGTTTCTTGTAGTCATCAATTACCTCGCTGTACGTTTGTGCGTTCGAACCGTGTGCCTCATCAATAATTACCAAATCAAGGTCAGATAAAAAAGCTTTTACATCAGTGTCTGTTCTTCTTGCAGACAATAAAGAAAAAGAGGCAAAAGTAATTTGGTTTTCGGATCTATTGTCTAAATTTTTAAATGGAGTGAAATACCTTTGAGCCATTACTTTGCGATCCCCTTTCTGTTTCCATAATTTTTGAAAAGATTGTAAGCTTTGCTCACATAATTCTTTAGAATCAACAAACCACCCAATCTTTAAAACATCTTTTGAATCAACCCTAAACGTACGGAATAGATCAATAACAACCTCCATTGCAAGTACTGTTTTCCCTGCACCTGTCGGCATTGTAGCAAGAGTCTTTTGATGCTGATTATTTAGAAAGTGATGTAAAACTTGATCTTTCAATCTTAGTTGGTACGGATGAGGAAATGCATTAGTCCCGTTGTTTTCCCCATACTTGGGAATAGTATATTCAAAGTTGGCTCTATTCTCGACTGAAGTATCAACTTTGTAGATGGGCTCAATGCTAAAGTCGGAAATGAATCTATTTATATCGCTTTTATAAAATAATATGGCTTCGTCGTGATCCTTGAAACCTAAGGAAACTAAGTCCGAAACTTTAATATATTCAATTAAATCAGACCTAAGCTGATCGTTAAAGACCAATTTAGAGCCTTTGTATGCAGCCAATGCTTGATTAATAATAGCTGGAGCAACGGCCTCTCCATCTGATTTAGTAAAAGTGTATTTTAAAATTTTGGTAGTTTCATTTCCTAATAATTTAGTTTTAAATGAACTATCTATGTTTTTTATTAAGTTAATTAGGCTCATAAGTTGTTTTGTTCTATTCTAAATAATATGTTTTCTGCAAGTAAATTGGCGGCCGGAGAACCAAGTCTTCTTTTTTCTTCATTTATTACTTTTATTATTTTAAAGATATCGCTGTCGGTTCCGCCTTTAGCTTCAGAATTAATAACCTCCCTCTTATCTATTTTTAATTTAAAAATTGCTTCATTAATAAATAAAACGCTGTTCTCGATTTTATTTGATTCCTCTAACAACTGAATTAAAAATAATCTTATTTTTTCTTCTGCATTCTTGATTACGTTTAATATTGATTTGTCTGAAAAAATATTTAAAGCTAAGATTAATTTAGCATCATTTGTTTCGCTGGTGAAGCCCAATTCATTGTACAGGAAAATTAGTTTTATTAAATCTTCCACAAGAGGAAGTTTTAATAAATGAATACTGTAATCAGAAAAAGCAATCATCCAAAACCTATTATTTACGAATTTCTCTGTAAAATTATTTTCAACAGTCTTTTCGTTTAAAAATAGCAGTTCATTATCCGAAATAATTCCGTCATCAAAAATAATATGAATAATATTATCTAAATAAGGGTTGTTCTGCTCAAGGTGTTCTTTTGCTTTATCTATAATGTTCTCAGGTAAGTTGTATTCTTTTGTTTTGTTTTTCAAAAATAATTCTTCACAATCAGTAATTATATTGTCTTTTACAATAGTTTTTATCAGATAATCAACTTCCTTGTTGCCAGTAGCAACATCAATGTATTTATTTTTAAAAAACATTTCAACTATTTGTAGTAATTCATCTTCTTTTGCATTTTGAATAAAACAATCAAATTCTGATTTTTCTTCCTTAGTAGTATTAATCGTGGTCTTCTGAACTATGGAATATTGATAGGTGTCATTATTATACGCAATTTCATTCCTCATTGATCTAAAAATAATAGCATTTATTTCTCTTTTAGATAGTCGAAGATTGAATTTTTTTAATATTAATTTACTCAAATCTTTTGAACTTAATGGTGCGTTATGCATTGCAATTGCACTCCTAATTATACTCCTATTTGTTTCTTTTTTCTGATTATTTATTTGAGAATTATTTTTTATTGAATTTATTGTAAGTTTTTTTTCAATATTATCTAGCGTCATTCTGATGCCATATTCATTGTATATGATATCTCGAATTTCTTTATTTATATTATGTTTTTTATGTAATTCTAAAATTCTTGAAGTATAACTTGGTTTTATCATTTTAAAAAGAAATGCGTATGATGTTTTTAATATCTACTTTGTTTATTGCGTTTAATACATGTGATTTTTCCATAACTTCTGTGTTACAAGCACTCCCTGTAGAAGCCAAAAACTCATTTCTTTTAAGTAGTAAATACTCCTCTGCTTCTTGGTTTTTTAAAGTAATACTCAAAATGTGAGG
>Ga0115004_10003068_pt1 | contig 13631 bp, 8 predicted proteins | sample ArcticOcean_MG_C_10_FD_88737 | JGI IMG/M metagenome (GOLD analysis project Ga0115004, IMG submission 88737) | Marine microbial communities from western Arctic Ocean - ArcticOcean_MG_CB11_90 | ecosystem: Environmental > Aquatic > Marine > Oceanic | place: Arctic Ocean: Canada Basin | collected...
AATGATGATTTTGATGTTGACGGTGATTTTGATGGCGATGATTTCGACGATGGAGTGGATGAGCGCGAGAGACGCGCGAGGGAAAAGACGTTGCAAAAAAATGCAGCGAAGAACGCCGCGAGGCTCATAGAAGAAATGAAAAAGGACGATGTGAGTGCGATAGATATCGTGTGGGTTGTTCCAGTCAATAGCGTTTCTTCGGGAGAAATCGTCGACTTTGATTTGAAAGATGCTTCGAAATGGCCTAAGAACGTATTGCTCGCGCACGGAATTATAAAAATAGCAAAGGAAAAGTTCAAGGAAAAACTTCGACTTAAGATCGTACCCGTTGTTGCCGCACAACACGCGTTAGACGCATCAGTGACCCCAGAACAGAAAGAAAACAGCATTAGCAGTAGCAGCGATGAATCTATATTACATACTCGCTTAGAGAGCATTGGAAATATCTTTGGATTCAAGAACACCGTCGTCTCCTCGTCTTTGAATAAGACAATAATTGGCGACGCTTCAGTGTTGTGGAGAGGAAAGCTCATCGTCGGTGGATTTAGTTCTCCTTCTTCTACTAATAATAAATTAGGTAACATCGACGCCAGTGCTGTTGGTTCAAATAGAAGAAGGTATGACCGGTGCATTGCGTACGTGGAGGTCTCGCGAGAGTGTTTCCAATGCGCGCAGCCGTTTATGCCAGAATCGTATAACGCGAGTAACAGGATCAAAAAAGAAATGGAAGAAAATAAGAACGATATCATCAATAAAATGGACTTAGTAGAACATCAGAAGAAGAAAACGACGACGAATAGAATAGCATCAGCGCAGAAGAAGAAAGTTTCGATGGCTACAAAGAAAATGACGATGATGAAAAATAACAACATTAAAGAGGAAGGAACTACTACTACTAATAGTCATTTGAAGGAAGAAACGGTGTTGAAAATTAACGATGTTGTGTTAATGAGCGCTATTGATGCCATAGATATTGATGCAACGACATTGCCTAGGCATGTTTCAATTTCTGCAATCAATAGCGCGGATTGGATATCGGGATACGCGTCGTTTTGCGCAAAAAAGTTCAACGAAGGCGTTCCCGGTGAATGTCCAGTTTTGCTTTGCTCGCTCGCCTTGGCTGTTCCCATGCATCCAAAAAAAGGAGGAGGGAAAGTTTTAGAAGAGAACAAATATCGCCCGGTACATTCGAGAGACGAGAGAGTGTTTTGCATCGCCCCCGTGTTTTCAGATTCTGCGAGTGTTACGTTTCGTTGTGTGAAATTGATAGACGCGCAGCGAACATTAGAACGGAGGGTTTTGTTCCCGACAAATAGAATAAGTTCTCTAAATGGCGACGAGCAGCCTTTATGTGCGCTACCTTCAAACAAAAGACGTTCTATTGAAGAAGAAAGAACAGATGATGTCCTTAGAACCGTCGCGAAGATGAAGAAGCAAAAGATAATGAGTAAGAAGAACAAAATAGAAAACGAGAATGATGACGATGAAAAATACGCATCATTGACAAAAACAAAGGCTGAATTTGAAAATCTCGAAACCTTAATAAATGATTATTTTGCAAAACGAACGAGAAGGCGAGGCGCATCTTCCGATGAAGATGAAGCAATAAGAGAATATTGCATCTCATGGATGAAATTTTTGTACTTGACAAAGAAAGACGCGAGCGTGATTGCAAATCCTTTATATTTAGTTTTCGGAGTAGAAGAAGAAAACGAGTTGAAGCGTTTTTATGACACGCTGGAAAAATCATCAAAGGAAACTGCGGATGATATTCGACACGATGTCTCGCTAGCTTCTGTTTTGCATTCAACTTTGAGCGATTGCGAAAGAAAACTTGAATCTTCGGAGACTTTTGCGCGATTGCTTCGTTCGAGACAAGCTACGCCGGCGTCGAACAAAAACATTATGAATAAACGAGTAATAAGGAGCAAGCTTCGACAACAACAAGAACAAGAAAATGGCGGTCTCGCAGGATTCCCCGTTTTAAAAAGCAGAGGCAAAGCAATGAAGCAAAAAAATAAGCAACTTCAACTTGCCGCCGCGGCAAAGACTACGTCATCAGATGAACGCAAGCGAAAGCTCGCTATGATTCCGAAAAATACAACATCTCGTTATAGAGGTGGATCTAATTTAGTCGCCGCCGCGATGAGTACCGATGAGGCGTCTTTAGAAGCTTGGAAAATTGGGAAGCAACAACCAGCAGCTAGGAATACAACAACAGCTAATACTACTAACAACAATAACAATGGACCGACTTCTTTCAGCGGCCTCGGTTTAGGAAATTCTTTATCGCAACAACGACCGAGCGAGTCCGGAGCCGGTTCGGGCGCAACGCCCGGGCGAAGGACTTTCATGCAATGCCCCCAATGTACAGTCGAATTCCAATTGCAATCAAACACGAATTTTTCTCCGTGTTGCGGTGTAAAGCTAAAAAAATAGCAACAAAATTAAATAGTACTATGCTTACATATGTAGTGATATGCAATAATCGATCTCTACAAATATGTATTGGTGCTTTTTAATAATATGGTGTGTATCTCTCTTTTACAAAAAAGCAAAAAGTACAGCGGCAGCAGGTACGACAAATAAACAAATAAACAAAATAAAATAATATACAAATGATGACATCTTTAATAAGCAGTTGTCAAGAAAAAGCCGCTCGTTCGAGCGTTCTTCTCCATAGGTAAGGCACCGTTTCCGAGAACGTACCGAATGGGAAGTACTTTGCAACTCTTTCGCCTCTTTCGAGCAATTCCACGGTGACGTCGTCGTCCATGCCGAGCAATTGTGCGAACTGGACGTTCTTACCCAACGCGCTTTTGATGTTTTCGCGATTTCTCGTGGCCAAAAGAATTTTACAGTACGGTTCGTTTTCTCGCTTGAGAACTAACTCGAGTCCTTTAGCAAACGATTCGTCCGTTTCTTCCTTTTTCTTGAACAAAACGTTATTCGATTTCTTCGCATCGATGTTCAAGTAAGCGCCTCGCACCATCTTCACTCCCAAGACGAACCCATTGTTCTTCGCGACTTCCAAATCCTTAGTCAATTGATCGAACATATCAACTCTGTACATTTGATACGTTTTATAGGCGCAAGCGTGCGCATCGCTCTCTTTCAAATCTCTATTCAACTGCTTCATCAACTTAAAACTCACCTCGTGTTCTTGCAAATGTAACTCGTCTTCCTCGGCGTCCAAGCAAACGGTCGTACCTAAAGATTTCGCCCGTTCACCAATCTCGCAAGCGAAGCGCTCGGCTACGCTCTCGTTAAAACTAGCGCCAATTGCACTTAACTTAATCGCGTGAAACTCGCTCTTCGAGTTATATCGCTCCATCGCCTTCATCACGATTTCTTTCGTTCTCTCGCATTCCTTCTCAGTCTTTGCATGTTCTAACGCGGCGATCATCATCGAACCAACTTTGTTCGCTTTATTCGCCTTTACGACTTTCTCGAGCTCGTTGAACTCTGATAACGCCGCGAATCTCAGTAATGTCGGGTTCTGTAATTGCGTCTTCTGTCTGGTCATGATAGTTTTAAACGTTCGCAACATCTCTGAGGGCTTATTCGTTCGTTTTAGGGGTGCCGACTTTGCCGAAGTAAAAAAAAGACGACAGAATGAATAACAACAAAGCCGAACGAGTGAACGCAATAGGTGACGCGAACACTACTACTAATACCGTTCTTCTTCTTTGCTTCTTCTTCTTCTTCCGCTTCTTCTTCCGCTTCTTCTGGTGTAATTAATTGAGTGAAAATAGTGACACGTCTGTCCAATTTTAAAAATGACTTCATAACGAACTTTTAAATTTAAAATACTGTGCTGTACCATCAGGTCAGCATCAGGTACAAAAAGTAGGTAAATTTGTATTTAAAAAAAAGTAAACATGTTTCCACGTTCAGCGCGCACGGGGGTCTTCAAATCACGCGCTAGCACGCTCTCTCGCTCTCTCTCTCGGCAGTTTTCGTTCGATCACGAAGAAGTACGAATAGTGCAGATACGTGTTGTTCGTATACGGTACTACTGTTACGCTTTAAAAGAGATCAAGAATTAGGAAATAGACCACTTTGGCAGCCTCTTAAATTTTATCGTTATAGGTGTTCGTGACTGTGCCACTTTACAAAAGTCGCGTCAATAAAAACTCTTCCTCCCTAATCGGTTCTAGAACAATGTTCAGGTCACTCGTGCGAAGAACAGGATCGTGTAAGAGACCAATGTTCCTAAGAAGTACTACTAACGTCGTTGATTCATCTGTCGTCGCGATGATGAGGGAAAGATCTGCGCAGACCGCTGCGAAGATGGATTGGAGGACGGTTGACCCAGAAAAAATGTCCAGCGAACATCCCGCGATTTGCGAGAACTTATGCAATGGAGAGTTCGTGAAGAAGATGGGCGCGATGAACGAGTACCAGGGATGCGTGGATCCTATGATGGATGATTCGAGGGGTGGATTTTTACTCGTCCCGAGAACGTCTTCGGCAGAGTTAGAGATGTTCGTTAAGGCCATGGACGAGAACGTTTCTAAGAGCGGGTTACATAATCCGTTCAAGAACGTCGAGAGGTATTTGAAGTATGGAGATGTGACGATGCGATTAGCAGAAGAGATGAGGAAGGAAGGGACGGTTGATTTTTTTGCGAGGTTAATACAGCGCGTGGCTCCGAAATCGTACGCGCAAGCGAGAGCGGAGGTGGTCGTGACGAGGAAATTCTTGGAGAATTTCGCCGGCGATAACGTTCGATTTTTGAGTCGAGGGTTCTCAGTACCTGGGGATCATTACGGACAACAATCGAACGGATATCGTTGGCCGTACGGTAAAGTTGCTATCATTACTCCGTTTAATTTCCCGTTGGAGATTCCCGTTTTGCAATTGATGGGCGCGTTGTATATGGGAAATCGCGTGCTATTACACGTCGATTCGAGAGTATCGATAGTGATGGATCAGTTCGTACGATTAATGCTTCATTGCGGGGCACCGAAAATGGATGTCGATGTAATTCATTGCGATAAGGAAATAATGGGCGAAGCTCTCGATAGAATTAAACCTAGGATGACTTTGTTCACAGGTTCTCAAAAAGTCGCGGATGAACTCGCGATTAAGTTGAAGGGGAAAGTAAAGCTGGAAGACGCCGGTTTTGATTGGAAAATTTTAGGCCCAGACGCAAAGAAATCAGAGTTGAATTTCGTGGCATATCAATGCGACCAAGACGCGTACGCGTGTTCTGGGCAAAAATGCTCGGCGCAATCGATTTTATTCGCGCACGAGAATTGGTGCGATATCGGGATATTAGACGAAATCGCTAGATTGGCAAAGCAAAGAAATTTAAAAGATTTAACAGTCGGACCAGTTTTATCGAAAACGACCGCGCAAATGCTCGACCATACGAATTCAATTCTGAAGAAAATCAAGGGAAGTTCAGTCTTATTCGGCGGCAAAGCTTTGTTGAATCATCGAATTCCTAAAGTCTACGGCGCTATAGAACCGACTGCTGTTAAAGTACCGTTGAGCGAAATGTTAAAGAGTAAAGAGAACTTTGATTTAGTGACTACGGAGATTTTCGGACCGTTCCAAATCGTCGTCGAATATAACGATTCAACAATCGCGGACGTCCTCGAAGCGTGCGAACGAATGGAGAACCATTTGACCGCGGCGATCGTAAGCAACGACGTCGATTTTCGAAGGAAGATTATCGCAAATACCGTAAACGGTACAACATACGTTGGTTCACGTGCGAGAACGACTGGCGCGCCTCAGAATCATTGGTTCGGGCCAGCCGGCGCCCCGAGAGCTGGCGGAATCGGTACGAAAGAAGCCATTCAGCTCGTTTGGTCCACGCATAGAGAGATCATCGTCGACGATAATTCTTCTTCTTTTTTTTCGAACGGAGACGACAACGAAGAACAAGTTCTTTACGTGCAGAGTTAATATATAATACACAGTTATCATAGAAGTCACTAATACATAGTTATCATAGAAGTCACCAATTATACAGAATAGCAAAAAACAATTTCTCGCTTCGAGCAGGATTTGAACCTACGCATGTATAACATAGTGGATCCCTCGTTTATTGTCGTTCAAGTCCACCGCCTTAACCGCTCGGCCATCGAAGCTATTTTGTTAACAATTTCTTCAATTAGGGTTTAGTATTAAATATAATAAATTTCATCTCGCCCACATTATTACTACCATACAGCAGAAAATTTGATTACAAACACCCTTATACAAAAACAACTTTAACGTAAATACTAATATTATCAGACTTAAATGGCACAATCGCACGACATAGAAGTGAACTGGGAAGATCAACAACGCATATGCGCGTTTGGTCGCTTGAATACTCGTTCGCACGAACTCTCTGCTTTACTTAAACTCAAACAGGTATTTGATTAGTACACACACACACATGCGCGCGCAGTTATTTCGTTTTCATCATCATCGAATCTTTTTCGCGTTGACTTCTTCCCGAACACGCGCTGAGACATGTTATTATCACCGTTGTCACAGAAACACTTAGAGGACACCGAAGAAGCAGAGGCGGAATTAATGTTAGCCGATGAGAACTCGTGCGAGCTCGTGATAGGAGAATGCTTTTGCGAAATCGAGAACGAGAACTGCGAGGAGAAGTTAGGGGAGATTATTTCAAAACAAAAGGGTGAGATCGAGAAATATCGGAAAGAGTTGAAGACGGTTAGTGAAGCGATGGATGAGTTGAAGAAGGTTTTGTACGAAAAGTTTGGACAATCGATTAATTTGGAGGAATAATTTTTATTTTGATTTTGATTGATTGAGTAGTTGATGCGTGCCGTGCGTGCGCGCGAGTTACTTTTAACAAAAACGCGAAAGCGGGTTATACTTTACTCGCATAGCGTGCGTTTAGACGAATATAGTAGGAGTGATATATTTATATTCACCAACGTAATGTGGCGATGCAGGTGACGTTTTCAAAATCTTACTTACATTTTTTGATTGTTTGCACTCGAACTTCTTTGTTATCTGGACCCGTCGTAATTTTCGATAAGATACGAACAAAGAAGTTCGGGTGCAAACAATCCATGACGTAAATAAGATTTTGAGAACGTCCCGTGCGTCATCAAAGACAGCATAGCAAAGAGTAGTATTTTTTGTAATTATCTTACATTACTACTTATAATAATAGTATCGAAGATAAAACGTTGTTGTTATTTATCTCTTTCTCTCGCGCACATCAGCTGCATACTCTGCTGGTATTTAAATATAAATCTATGATGGGGAATTTGCTGCTTCTAGAGCTCTATAACAACCCAGCGAACATTCCTCTCTCATCATTAATGTAGTTAATTCTTTTTCATCATCGCTTAAATTAACATCGTTCTTTTCTTGTCGTCTATTTAATACTTCATACGCTTCTTCGCACGCAGATACGCACTGTGCTCGTTTATTATTATCATCACTGTTTTTTATATCTGAATCTGAATCTATATACGGTTTCGTTCTACATACTCTCAAAGCATCGTCGTTATTAATATTATTATTATCTAATGGGTATTCTATACATACATCAATGCATTTAATTGTACTTGTCGAATCAGTCGTGTTCGTTCGATAACACGCTCGCTCTTCGTCGGTCTTGGACATGATAATGTTTTTATAACAACTTCTATAAGCTTAATTTTTCAACTTCTTCTGTTTTTTTCGCGCACCTCCGGCACCTCCGGCGACTGCGCCAGCCGTGATGAAATTACTATTATTCGTCCTGCCTGTTAAGATATCAAGCGCACTACTACTATTACTTGTCTTATAATTGATTGAAATAATACCTTTCCCTTCACGTGTTGGAAACTTAAGACTCGTTACGTTCGAACGTCTTAAAGATCCAAGCGGTTTCGATAATAACTCGTCTAATTGGTTTCGTAATCCGATTTCGCGTTTAGTGATGTTGCGCTTTTCGGCTTCTTTTTGGAGTTTCTTTTGCGATTCGTTGTTCTTGAATGGTTTCTTCAAGTTATCGAAATCGATGACTTCGACGCCGTCTTCGTTATCGGAGAAATTATTGTTGTATTCTCCTTCATCATCATCGAAATCGTCATCAAAATCGTCATCATCTGAATCTAAACCAATATCCATCGCAGCGGCAGTTCGCTTTTTCCAAGTCTTATCCGCTTTAGCTTTTTCGTTTTTATGTACGATTTGATCCAAACGCTTCGCAAGTTGAACTCGTTTTGTTGCTTCGCGAACAGTTTCTTCAGCTACGGGGAACGCTGGTAATCGGAAACCCTTCTCTCTACCCATTGCGGCGAGCATGGCCAAGTAGCGCGAACGCTCTTTTGGTATCACTAAAGCTACTGAGACGCCAGAGTTATTCGCTCGACCAGTTCGTCCGCATCGGTGCACGTATGCATCTGCTTGTCTTGGAATTTGATAATGTACGACTAACTCGACGCCTTTAATGTCCAAACCTCTCGCGGCAACATCCGTGGCAATTAAAGCGGACGCGGATGCGCTTTTAAATCGATCTAACGCTTTTAATCTCGCGCGTTGTTGCATCCCAGCGTGTAATCCAACTACGTTAACTTTCATAATCTTTAGCAACGCAGTTAAACGTCTAAGCGATGAGATGGCGTTGACAAAGACAATCGAAGGTTTCCCCGCGTGCGCTGAGAGAAGATATAGCGTTAACGCGTCGCGCTCGTCATCAGTACACTCAAGCGCGGCCTCGTGCACGTTCGATGCAACTCGAGTAGTTTTTCCAGCATTATTCTCGTCGTCTGCTCTGCTCTTTTCCTTCTTCTTACCATTATTATTATCATTTCCAACGTCGCAAAGCTTGAGGCGACCGTAAAACGGCACCATTTTCATGAGATTACCCATCGTGTTTGTCTCTGCCAAGTCTTTCGGAGGTTCTAATCGATAGCCATCGTCTGCTTGTGCATCGTCATTTTCATTACCCTTATTCTTCTTAGCTTTCTTTGACGATGAAGCCGGAGGAGGTTTCTTTCGATCGAGTTTATATTTAACTTCGTCTGGAACTGTAAGAGTGGCAGAAAATACAAACGTTTGGCGATCTCTTGCCATGATTCTGTTACTTTTCTCGTTTTCTTCTTCACCATTTTCTTCTTCATCATTATCTTCATCTTCATCGTCATCTGAAATATCTTTCCTCTTTTTCTTATTGCTCTTTGACGACGACGAAGAAGGTGTTAAAACCACCACCGGCTGTTTTCTTTTCGTTAGCTTTGCCGATCGAGCAATTCTTTTTGTCTCTGGTGGTTCTGGAATAGATTTAATAATACTTTCTAGTTCTTTAAAATGCCCCTTTTCAACCATTCTATCCGCTTCGTCGAGCGTTAAAAACGACAATCTCTCTAAATTCATCAAATGTTTATCGCCGTCTCTGATTAACTCCCACAATCTCCCCGGCGTGGCGACGATGATTTCCGGCTGTTTCTTCAGCAATCTTTCTTGTTTCTGTTTTGAAATACCACCAACGATCGCGGCTATTTGAATATTTGTAAAACACGCGACATCACTGATCATTTGGGAAACTTGCAAAGCGAGTTCTCTCGTCGGTGCGATTATTAAAGCTCTTAAATGTTTCTTCCCTTTTCCAGGTATCTCCTCGTCGTCGTAATCTTCATACCATTTCGACTCTTCTTCATCTTGCATTAAACGTTGTAAAATAGGAAGCCCAAATGCTAACGTCTTCCCACTCCCCGTTTCCGCCGCACCTACAATATCCATACGTCCTTTAATCGCTGGATGTAAAACCTTCTCTTGTATCGCGGTTGGCCGCGAAAAGTTAAGTTTCCTCAAACCTTTCATTAACATCGGATGCAAATCGTACTCTAACCACGCCGCGAGATCCTCATTATTCTCGTTCAAATCATCATCATCATTAACAACAACATCTTCCTCCTCCTCTTCCTCTTTCTTCATCATTTTCTTCTTCGCCTTCGCCAGTTCACATTTTTCTTTCCATCGCAACTTCCTCTTCATGATCCTTCTCTCTTTCTTACTCGTTCCATTCGATCGTTCATCTTCACCCTTCTCTGCCTTTCCTTCTTCCTCCTCCTCCTCCTCCTCCTCATTCGTTCGTTTCTCTTCATCTCCTGCTGCTACAGATTTCGTCTTCTCCTTCGCGGTCATTTTTTCCTTCATCTTCGACTTCTTCGTCTTCTTCGAACTCGCAAAGACTTCCAGGCACACGAATCCATCCTCCACGCTGCCTAACATCAAATCACTCGCGTCGACGACGACCTCTTCCCACGCGTGCTCACTCGCGCGATTACTATCATCGATCGCGTCATCGCGCCAGTTCATGTTCCTAAGTCTCACGAGTTCAACGTCCTCTCGTTCATCGTACGAGAACTTCGTTTTCGCTCCTTCTTCTTCCAACGACTCTTCGTCCAATTCTTCTTCTTCTTCGAAGCCGCCGGTCAGGAAAACTTCTTCGCCAAGATTACTTTTATTAAAAGAGGACTCGCGCAAAGCCTTGCGAGCGCGAGAACCGAGCTTCGTGGCTTTCTTTTTCTTTCGATCGTTTTTTTGTCCCTCGCGCATTCGTATCTATTATTCGTTCTCTTCGTATTCAATCAATTAAGGGCAGAATGTAATGCAGAGAAATTGTTTAAGGTATTCTAAATTCTTAAATCTAAAATATGGTACGAATACGTTCTAAGATCTGAATAGACCGCTATGTATACATATACCGTTTCAAGTACGAGAGAGAGAGAGAGAGCTCTCAAAGACGAATGAGAGGGCCGTCCCAGGGAACGATAGTATTCGCGTTATCGATAGTCGAAGGATTATGATTGGTCGCGCTACCGAAGCGTTCGAAAGTACCGAGCGCTTCCGGCTCGGTCTTTGAGGGTTTCAATAACGAGCTTATGAGCTGCGCGTTGCCGTTGTTAGTAGTGTTGTTATTTCCTTGTGCGAGAGAGCTCGTCGTCGTCGTCGTCGTCGTTGTTGTGTTTGTTGATAAATTTACGTTTGCTGTTGTCGTTGTGTTTACTTTTTCGACGTCTTTTCGAAACGCGAGGATCGCGGTTGCGATTGGGGCGTCGCCTTTCGGGTGCTTAAGCGTTCTCGTGCACTTTCCGCTCGCGCGATCCCAAATACGAATCGTCCCGTCTTCCGATGTCGATACTAAACATAAACCATCTCTCGTACAATGCAAGGTCACGATTGCTCTGTTGTGACCGCGATATATGCTAAATTGTTCGTTTTTCTTTGCCCTTTTCTTTCTCGATTTATTATTATTATTATTATCGTCGTCGTCGTCGGATTCGTTTTCGATATCATGATGCGCTGTGACCGCCGGTGCACCGTTTATGTTCATTTCATAAATCTCTCCATCGCAACTACCAACGAACACGCATCGATCTTCACCATCCATTGCAATCGCCGTTAAGGCCTTTGGTAACTGATACGTCGCCAAACACTCGCTTCCTACGCCGTCCATCATCGAAAACACTTTCACGGTCCTATCAATCGAACAACTGACGACTAAATCGGCTCCAGCGCCAGCGCTCTTAGAACACACGCAATCCGTCACCCCTAACTGATGACTCGTCCAACTCTTCACTGGTTCCACGCTCGCTAAGTCGTTCAAGTTCTTCCTCCTCGCTAAAGACATAGCCTCCGAAACGCTCCAAGCGCTCACGACCGTGTCCTCCGAACACGTAATCAAACAAGACTGATCGCTCGTAAACATAATCTTCGTCACTTTCTTAAAGTGTGCTCGTATCGTGCTCACCATTCTCCCGGTACTGCGTTCCCATATTTGCACCGTGCCGTCCTCGAACCCGACCGCGCAATACTCCCCTGTCTCGTTCGAACTTATCGTACTCGCCTTCTTGTTCAATACGAACCGTTTCAGGCGTTGATCTTTCACGCAGTTCGATACGCCGTATACATCCACGACCTTTTGCGTTGCGTGTAACGCGAACATGTATTGATTCGTCGCGAACGTAATCGTCTGTGTGCCTCTTTCACACGAGACGCCCTTGAACCTTCGGATGATTTCCCCAGAGTGTATTCCATAACACACTAAGGTTTGAGCGCTATCTTTAGCATAACTCGTTACTAAGTCGGAGGAGATGGACGATGCGACGATTAGCGCGTGCTCGGGGAATATTGCGTTCAATCGCGATGATCTCGATTGCATTTTATTTATGTGATAACCTTTTGTACTGGTACTCTTTTATACTTTATTGTCAAGTCCTTCGACCTCTAATGTATGCTCTCTACTTTAAAAAGTATGATGGAAAATCAGATTGCAGAAATCCAGAAAAAGTTTTGTGATGTTTGATTACGTAGCGCACGTCGTACGCGTGGACCCTGAGAGAAGGGTTTTGAATGAGTGCACGAAATATACACGTCGTCACGCGGAGGACTATTGTTTTTTTACTAGATTACTATATAGGTTTGCTAGGTCGTTAAGGCGGTTGTTACTCGAGACGAGCGATTGAACGCGGCGCTTGCTAGAATCTCGGGATACGTTTGCTAGGTTGTGGTGGCGGTTGCTCGGACGATAATTTAACGGCTGCGCTCTCGTCGGCATCATCGTCGACGTCTAATGACCATTTTTCGTAGGATTTGATCAAATTCTTCTCTATAGCGCCTTGCAAATTCCCTAAAATAGCGTCGTTGATAGAATTCACGACGTCGTCCAACCCAGGCGCTAACGCCACGAAATCGTTCACTTGAGCATCTAACCGCATAACGACTTCGCCGACGACGAACCCGTTTCTTTCGCCCAACGACCCGTCCATGCTCAACTTCACCGTCTCGTTCAATCGAAACTCTTTCGGGACGCCTTCGAACTCTAACTTCTTCGCGTTAATCGTTATGCTATCGTTCCCTACGTCCGGTTTTAACTCAACCGTCGCTCGAACGAATACTTTGTTCCCTAAGAACTCAAACGGTAACAATTCTACTCGCCATTGCGTCTCGTTTACTCTCGTTCGTCTCCGCTCGTCCGGGAACGTGACGTTGATAATCCGCTGTCCGTCGCTCACGTACTTCGAGAACGTCCTCCTTCGCCCTGATCCGATCCCGCCCTTCAACTCCTCGCCTCGATCAGCTACGTTCACGTTCAATCGCACGTTCAGTTTCTTCTTCGATGTCCACTGTTTCCTCTGTTCGCCCTTAATCGCCTTATCGATCGTCTCCTTCCTACTCTTTTTCTCTCGTGAATAATCGATCCCGACGTCGAGCTCGTTCTTCAAGAAACTGCTTCTGCTTTTTAGTACCGACCTCGTTCGTACTCTTCGTTGCGAAGCAGAAAAAGTATTCGCAGCAGCGGTAGCGCTCATCCGTGCACAGAAGCGGCGAGGTCTGTTATCGCGATTGTTGTTATTATCTATTCGATCGATGATTTAGTGTAGCGAGCGTGTTTAAAGTATAGGGATGTAGTCGCAACTGCGCAGTTTTGAAAAAAAAAGGCCAAAACTCGTAAATGGAGAAATTAATTGGTCGTTTTTGCGTTTCGCTGAAAATCGTCATAAATACATTATTAAGAGACTGTTGAGAGTGAAATATATTAATTAATTAATTAATAAGAATAATTGATAATGGTCAGGAAGAAAGGAATACCAATAAGGAATTTGAGGAATAACACTTTAGAGATATTAACTGCGCGAGTAGAGAGTTTAGAGAGA
>Ga0115004_10003074_pt1 | contig 13624 bp, 10 predicted proteins | sample ArcticOcean_MG_C_10_FD_88737 | JGI IMG/M metagenome (GOLD analysis project Ga0115004, IMG submission 88737) | Marine microbial communities from western Arctic Ocean - ArcticOcean_MG_CB11_90 | ecosystem: Environmental > Aquatic > Marine > Oceanic | place: Arctic Ocean: Canada Basin | collected...
ACAAATTCGAAGCCGGCACGCCAGCCATTGCCGCAGCAATCGGACTGGGCGTCGCTATTGACTACCTATTAGCCATAGGTATGGACGAGATCGCTGCACACGAGCATGAATTGCTTGTTTACGCGACTGAACAAATAACCAGCATGCCAGGCGTAAACATTATTGGCTCCGCTGCTAATAAAGCGGCAGTCATTTCGTTCACTATCGACGGTGTGCACCCCCACGACATTGGCACTTTGCTCAATGAGGAGGGCATTGCGGTGAGAACTGGACAACATTGTGCTCAGCCAGTAATGGATCGTTTCAGTGTGTCTGCGACGTCGCGTGCCTCGTTTGCGTTTTACAATACATTGGGTGAAGTCGATGCTCTGGTTGCTGGCATTCGCACGCTACAAAAGGTATTTACATAATGGCTAAGTCAAAAGCGTTGTATCAAGAGGTCATTCTTGATCACAACAAGAAACCGCGAAATTACGGCAAACTGGCAGATGCAAGTCACCATGCGGTAGGTCATAACCCGCTGTGTGGCGATAGAATCAGTGTGGCCCTTAATTTAGAAGAGGCGCTTATCAATGGCGTTGCTTTTGAGGGCGAATCATGTGCCATTTGCAAAGCGTCGGCATCAATGATGACGACCGCCATTAAGGGCAAGTCGCAAGAGGACGCAGAGGTTTTGATTCAGGAATTTCTGGCCATGGCGACTGGTAAGCTAGACCTCAACGTACCTAATAAAATTGGGCGACTTGCCGCTGTTTTTGCGGGCGTTTGTGACCTACCAACCCGCGTTAAATGCGCGATCCTACCTTGGCACACGTTAAATGCAGCCTTCAATTCAGTTGACAGCACGTCAACTGAAGCAGGGGCCGACCCGATGAATAAATCGACTATTAGCGTTTGAAGTTGACTGTTTTGTTCCCAAATTGCTTTGAGAGGATAAGAGCATGACTATAAATAAGTTGAAAATCACCCTTTAAAGGAGATGAAAATGCCAAAAATAGCAGAAATCGAAAATACACCAAACCCCAACGCAAAGAAGTTCATACTCAGGGAGCCAGTAACTTGGGGTATAACAAACTCATATGACAACGCAGAGCAGGCGATGGTCGATGAACTTGCTTCTGCATTGTTTGAAATTGAACATGTGACCAATGTATTTTATGTTGACAAATGGATTACAGTGACGCAGGACGGCGGTGTTGATTGGCTTGAGCTAGCTCGCAAAGTTGCAGTTCCTATTCGCGCAGCGCCTACAGCATCTGCTCAAACGGAAGTTACTCTTACGGCAGCAACGAGCGCAATGACTGACCTAAGCCCAGAAGATCAACATCGACTTGATACTATTAGCTCGCTGATAGATGACCAGGTCCGCCCTTATTTAAAGAACGATGGTGGTGATCTTCAAGTGGTAGGTCTAGTTGGAAACCGACTCAGTGTTCACTATCAGGGTGCCTGTGGTTCTTGTCCAAGCTCAATATCTGGCACGCTCAGGGGTATTGAAAATTTAGTAAGAAGTATCGAACCAAGCATCGACGTAGTGGCTGTTTAGATTTAAATAGCTTTACGACCTTACTAAAGTATTCCCTTTCTAATTCCAATAATTGACTAGATAGTCGTTGTATTGGTTAATGACAGAATAATAATCAGGTACAGTATGAATCAAAAATACATCGCAATATTCTCCAGTTATTCTGTTTTACAGGGGCTGTTTCGATTCCAATCTATAAATTACATAATGTTTCCTAACCAGTTACTGCGTAAAGAATTTTTGACTTTGGAATGGAAGGTGTAGTTTGAATAATAAAGAGATGTTGACCACTAAAGTTATTCCGTTGACAGCGGTGACTTATCCCTCTTCAGGTAAGCAAAGAGGCTCGCTTAAGACTAAACGTGACGAAGCTGATCCCACTGAAAGGCTGCAAAAACCCAGTTGGATTCGGGTTAAAGTACCGTCATCTTCAGGCCGATTCGGTGAAATTAAGAGCATTGTGCGTGACAATAATTTAGTAACGGTATGTGAAGAAGCTTCCTGCCCCAATATTGCAGAGTGTTGGAATAAAGGCACGGCGACCTTTATGATTATGGGCGACAAATGTACCCGCCGTTGCCGATTTTGCAATGTTAGTACGGGGCGTCCGAATCCGTTGGACCCCAACGAACCGGAGCGTCTCGCCCAAACTATTGCCTTAATGAAACTCAATTACGTTGTTATCACGTCAGTTGACCGTGATGATTTACGCGATGGTGGAGCAGGGCACTTCGTTCAATGCATCAAGCACATTCGGGCGCTTACGCCCAATATTTTTATTGAAATACTGACGCCTGACTTTGGAGGACGTCTAACCCATACCTTAGATATACTTGCCACTGCGCCGCCAGATGTTTTAAATCACAACATTGAAACGGTTCCCCGGCTATACAAAGAGGCTCGTCCTGGTGCAGTCTTTCAAAACTCTCTTAATTTGTTGCAACGGTTCAAGCGTCTCCATCCGACGATACCCACTAAATCTGGCTTAATGGTTGGTTTAGGTGAGACTGATGAAGAAATCCTGCAGGTATTGTCCGAGCTGCGTGCTCATCAAGTTGATATGGTAACCATCGGTCAGTACCTTCAGCCAACAGGTGGGCATATGCCTGTGTGCCGTTATGTGCATCCAGACACTTTTGAAATGTATGGAAAAGAAGCTCGTAATATGGGGTTTTTACATGCGGCTTCGGGGCCATTGGTTCGCAGTTCTTACCACGCTGACGAACAGGCACATGCGGCAGGCTTATTTTAATGTGAGTTTTGTACAATAAACTACACTAGTCTAAACATTCTTATGGGTTAAAAACATCCTCCATAAGAATCCAGCCGCTAACCTGTGTATTAGGCGTTTACTATGACTGCATTCCGCACTGAAAACGATAGCTTCGGAGACATCGACGTGCCGGCTGAACGTCTATGGGGCGCTCAAACTCAACGTAGTCTCAAGCATTTTGCTATTTCAACTGAGCTTATGCCGTTACACTTGATATATGCCTTGGCTCAAGTTAAACGTGCAGCGGCACGCGTCAATGGTGATTTGGGATTATTGAAGCTATGCATTGCAGAAGCTATTATAGAAGCTGCAGATGAAATATTGACTGGCCAATATAACGATGAATTTCCGCTTTCTGTTTGGCAAACGGGTTCGGGAACTCAGACCCATATGAACATGAATGAAGTGTTGGCTAATCGAGCATCAGAATGGCTTGGTTCTGGGCGCGGAAGTTTGCGTTCGGTGCACCCAAACGACCATGCAAATATGGGGCAATCCTCCAATGATGTTTTCCCTACCGCAATGCACGTTGCGGCATCACAGGCGCTAAATGGAAACGTCATCTTGGCATTGCGAGGGTTGCGTAATGCGCTTGCAGTAAAAACAAAAGAATTTGACGAGATAGTTAAAATTGGACGAACCCACCTACAGGATGCCACGCCTCTTACATTAGGGCAGGAATTTTCGGGTTACGTTTCGCAACTGGATCATGGCATTGATCATCTTCAACAAACCTTGCCTCATCTATATGAACTTGCTATCGGTGGAACTGCTGTTGGAACGGGTCTTAATACCCATAAAGAATTCGGTAATCGAGTTGCATTAGAACTAGGCAACCTAACAGGTTTACCGTTTGTTTCGGCACCTAATAAATTTGAAGCACTTGCCAGCCATGACGCGATAGTTCACGCGCATGGTGCGCTAAAGACAATTGCAGTATCGTTGATTAAAATTGCCAACGATATACGCTGGCTGGCCAGTGGTCCTCGTTGTGGGCTAGGTGAAATTTTACTGCCTGAAAACGAGCCTGGAAGCTCAATTATGCCGGGCAAGGTTAACCCGACCCAAGTAGAAGCGCTGACTATGGTGTGTGCCCAAGTTTTGGGTAATGATGTGGCCATTAACGTAGGAGGTGCATCGGGTAATTTTGAACTTAACGCATATAAGCCACTGATAATTCAAAACTTCCTTCAAAGCACGCGCTTAATTTCAGATGCAGCTACTAGTTTTGCCCAATATTGTGTGGTTGGCATTCAACCTAACCGAGACCGTATTGATGAATTATTACAGCGATCTATTATGCTAGTAACCGCTTTAAATCCTCACATCGGTTACGATAAAAGCGTGCAAATTGCCAATAAAGCCCATATGGAAGGAATCACTTTGCGTGAGGCTGCGTTAGCTTTGAAGTACGTTACCGCAAAAGAATTTGAACGTTGGGTGCAGGCTGATAAAATGGTGGGTTAGTAAATTGATAGGTGAGGTAAGCCATCTCAAGCTTAGTTGAAAAGGTTACAAACAATGTGGAGTTAATTGTATCGAGCGGCACTTTTAAGCCGTGAAGGGTTAAAAAGCGATTATATTCAACAAGAGAGTGAATGGTTAATAGTCAAATATTGTTAACTAGGTTTACCTGACACAAAGTTGAAACAGACCTCATTGAGCTCTTCTACCGTTAGAGGCTCTCTGGTAAAACCGCAGGCGTAAGGTGTCTGTTCATCTTTGTTATCGTCGCAGCTTTCCAAATGTTGACAAGATGTACAAGTTCCAAAGGGTGGTTTGCCTCGTTCTTGTGCCACGTGACCGAGCATTCGCTGCAGGGTATTGGAGAACTGATTTCGAATACTTTGGGGTAACACCTCGGCAGCACGAACCAGTGACTCGAAGGGATCGTTTGCGAGAATGCCACTTGCTTTTTCGGTCAGGACTAGTTGAACACTGCGTTTATCGTTTTCTGAACGCACACGCGACAGATAGCCTTGGGTTTCAAGACTTTTAATGGTCTGTGATGCTGTTCCTCGAGTCGTGGAGTGGAATGCAGCAAAAGCGGAGGGTGTCCGTGAAAAACGATTGGCTAATGCAAAGTATCTAAGTACAGCCCATTGAGCTGGAGTTAGCTTTTCTTCGAGGCCCTCACCAGAGGCTATGCGGCCCAAGTGGAAGACCAATTCTGCAATAGCACGATTGTTCATTCTAATCTCCTTAATGAGGACAATATCATAGCGCTTAAAAACAATGTTGACAACCATGTAGTTTTGAAACGATACTAGTTTTATAGGATTCAATTATCTGAGGGTTCAAAAAGTGGGAGGGACCCAACCTTATCAAATTTAGGAGGATGACCATGAGCATGAATGTCACACAGAAATTAATCCAGTCGCATCTATTGCATGGAGAGATGAAACCCAGCGAAGAAATTGGTCTGCGGATTGATCAGACGCTGACACAGGATGCGACCGGCACACTGGTAATGTTAGAGCTTGAAGCAATGGGTCTGGATCGTGTAAAAACTGAAGTGAGTGTTCAGTACGTCGACCACAACATTATACAGGAGGACTCCAAGAACCCAGATGACCATCTATTTTTGCGCAGCGCTTGTCAGAAATTTGGTTTGTGGTACTCACGGCCAGGAAACGGGGTAAGTCACCCTTGCCACCAAGAAAATTTCGGAAAACCAGGCAAGACGCTTCTTGGCTCTGACAGTCATACGCCAGCAGCTGGAGCGATTGGTATGCTTGCGATTGGTGCAGGTGGTTTAGAAGTTGCGATGGCAATGGCGGGAGAACCCTTTTATACCCGCATGCCTTTAATTTGGGGAGTGAAGCTCACCGGTAGTTTACCAGACTGGGTCAGCGCAAAGGACGTCATTTTAGAAATGTTACGTCGTCACGGTGTAGAAGGGGGGCTCGGTCATATTATCGAGTATTACGGACCGGGCCTTGCTACGTTGAGTGCCATGGATCGTCATGTGATTGCAAACATGGGTGCCGAACTTGGTGCGACAACGACTGTTTTTCCATCTGATCAAGAGGTTCGTCGTTTTCTACAGGCCTGGCAGCGGGAAGATGATTGGGTCGAATTGATAGCAGATTTTGGTGCGAGTTATGATGTTCATGATGAGATTGACTTGGACACGCTAGTGCCGCTGATCGCCATGCCGTCCAGCCCAGGAAATGTTCGCCCTGTTAGTGAAGTTGCAGGAGAACCAATTTACCAGACTTACATTGGTTCTTCTGCTAACCCAGGTTTTCGAGATTTCGCTATGTCTGCCAAAATGGTGGAACGCCGGCAAGTGAATGATCGCGTCTCGTTTGATATTAACCCGACATCCAGAGCACAGCTCGAAACCTTAGTGCGTGACGGATACATAGCTCATTTGTTGCACGCTGGAGCTCGGTTACATCAGGCCGGTTGTAATGGCTGTATCGGTATGGGTCAGGCTCCGGCAACCAATGAACTTTCTTTGCGCACCGTGCCGCGCAACTTTCCAGGTCGTTCTGGTACGCGTGAAGACAAAGTTTGCCTTGTCAGTCCAGAGACTGCCACTGCTTCGGCACTTACGGGTGTGATCACCGATCCTCGAACACTGGATATCCCTTATCCTGTTATTTTAGATCCAGATCAGCCAATGATTAATCGTGCCATGTTTATGCCACCATTACCTCAAAAAGAAGCTCAACAAGTGGAACTTGTGAAAGGCCCAAACATTGCTTCATTGCCAACTTTTGAGCCATTGCCAGATGAGATTGAAGTCCCGATTTTGTTAAAGTTAGAGAATGACATTTCTACTGATGAGATCATGCCGCCTGGTTTACGTGTGTTGCCATTTCGAAGTAATATCCCCTTGATTGCTGAGTTTTCTTTCGATAGGCTCGACCCTACTTACGTTGAACGAGCTAAACAGGTAGCCGGCCACATAGTTGTAGGGGGCAGCAATTATGGGCAGGGTTCGAGTCGTGAACACGCTGCATTAGGTCCTCAGTATCTTGGACTCCGAGCCGTTTTTTCCAAGGGTTTTGCAAGGATTCATGCGCAAAACTTAATCAATTTTGGCGTTTTACCACTCACCTTTACTGATCTAACGGATTATGACTGTCTCCAGGCGAGTGATATATTACGTTTATCAGATCTAAGGCGCACGCTGACAACGGGGGGAGATTTGGTGGTTGAAAACGTCACCCGAGATCAGAAATTTTCGATGCGCCATGACCTGTCACCACGCCAAGTTGAGTTCTTACTTCAGGGTGGATTAATTAATTGGATGAAAGAACGACTGTCAGTGCTTTAGACATAATATCCAATACCATTTTTATAAACACATTACCTCAGCAGCACGAGTCGCTATATGACAAATCAAACGACCCCAGAAATATTTTCACCTATTGCAACGATCGAGGATCTCGCAAAGTTGGTAGATTACTCGCTTATGGACACGCTTAACTGTGATCCAGATGCGAAAGAAAATGGGGCTGATCATCTACCACGGCAAGTTTTTACCGGACACTATGTTCCCGTCAACCCAACGCCAATTAAAGACCCCGAGTACATTGCACACAGTAAAAATCTTTTTCGTGAACTTGGCCTTGCTGAAGCAATGGCACAGTCGGATGATTTTGTTCGTATATTCTCTGGTGACATCTCGCAGGTTCCAGATCCAATGCGCAAGGTTGGTTGGGCCTGTGGTTATGCACTGTCTATTTTTGGCAGAGAATACTACCAGCAGTGTCCGTTCCAGACCGGCAATGGATATGGTGACGGCCGAGCTGTTTCCGTACTTGAAGCAGTCATAGACGGACAACGTTGGGAAATGCAACTTAAAGGCGGTGGTCGAACTCCCTATTGTCGTGGCGCAGACGGACGTGCAGTCTTGCGGTCGAGTATTCGTGAGTTTCTGGCACAGGAACACATGCAAGCGCTCGGTGTACCAACGTCGCGCTCTTTGAGTTTGTACGTTTCGAAAACGGAACAGGTTAAACGGCCGTGGTATCAAGCGGGCTCCCGTTCAAAAGATCCGGACGTGCTTATGTTGGAGCCCGTTGCGATTTCGACACGGGTTGCATCATCATTTATTCGGGTCGGTCAAATCGAACTGTTTAGTCGTCGTGCTCGCAAGATGGAACACCCAAAAGCGATGGAAGAGCTAGAAAAAATAGTGTTGCACTTAATCGTTCGCGACTATGGGGACGTTATTGACCAGACATTAACCACCCCCGAAAAAGTAGTGTTGCTTGCAGGTGAGTTCCGCAGTCGACTTACCTCATTGATCGCAAACTGGATCCGAGTTGGCTATTGCCAAGGAAATTTTAACAGCGACAATTGTGCTGCTGGCGGCTTTACACTTGACTATGGACCTTTTGGCTTCTGTGATGAGTTTAACCCGCACTTTCAGCCATGGACAGGTGGTGGAGAACACTTCTCATTTATGAACCAACCAGAAGCAGCAGAACGTAACTTTCATGCGTTTTGGACCGCTTTGCGACCTCTTGTAACAGCACATCCAGACTTGCTGTTACAGCTCGATGAAATTCGAAGCGGTTTTTCAGCCATGATGGAAGCGCAAATGGAACAAATGTGGGCTGCAAAAATGGGAACGGGTATTTTTTACTCGACATTGTTTAGAGAGCTTGAAGCGCTTATGGAGCAAACATCGGTTGACTACACTATTTTCTTCCGTGAGCTCTCAAGTTTACCCAATGATATTGAGTCACTTAAAAAGAGTTTTTATCAGGGCGTCAATTCGTTAATGGGATCTGCGTCTCAGACTGAATCTGATGCATTGAACAACCGTTGGTCAGAGTGGTTCACAAAATGGAAAGCAGTTATTAACAGTAACAATACATCTTTGACCAATGTGAAAGTTGCTGTGTCGCAATCTCACGAAGCGCTTTCTAGGCAGATGAAACTCGTCAACCCAAAATACAGTTTACGAGAGTGGTTTGTTGTACCGGCTTATCAGCAAGCGGCCTCTAGACGCTACGAATTAATTAGGGAACTGCAGGCAGTTATGACAGAGCCCTACGCTGAACAGTCGGAAGTTGTGGAGGAAAAATACTATCATTTGAAGCCGAGTGAGTTCTATGAGCTTGGTGGTGTGTCGCATTTGAGTTGCTCATCATGAGGAGCAATCACAATGATTTCTCTTGGGCTACTATTTGATTGGAATAACCAGATAATCTAAAAAAATGGGTTCTATTTGCGTACATTTTAGATTTGACATAATTATTGTATAACGCTCTAAATAGCTTGGATAACGCAAAGCTTAAAGATTTTGACATTAATTGAATCTAATATCGGCAGAGTTCCCAATCCATGTCACAATGCATAAAAAAGTGTTTACCATTGCCAAACATCGTGTGTTAAAAAATTAGTTAGAGGCCACCATGACAACCAAGATAATTAATATTGTTGACCAGCGTGAAGCCAGCAGCAAATCAGTTACCTCCAGTACTTCAGCCCACACGCCTTTTTTCAGCGATACGCGAGGTAGGGTTTTACGTGATCTGCGTATTTCTGTTACGGACCGCTGTAACTTTCGTTGCACCTATTGCATGCCCAAGTCAGTATTTGGCAAGGACTACCTTTTCTTACCACAAACCGATCTTTTAAATTTTGACGAAATTACACGTATGGCAACCCTGTTTGCTGCACATGGTGTTGAAAAAATTCGCCTTACTGGTGGTGAACCCCTACTGCGAAAAAACATTGATGTCTTGATTCAAATGCTTAGCACGATCAAGACCATAGACGATAAACCTTTAGATATAGCGCTGACAACCAATGCCTCGCTACTTTTTAAGAAAGCCCAAGTGCTTAAAGATGCTGGATTAAATCGTGTCACGGTCTCACTTGATTCACTTGATGAAACTACATTTTGTGCAATGAACGATGTCGATTATTCAGTGGCCGAAGTGTTAAAGGGCATCGAAGCCGCGCACAAGGTTGGCTTTAAGTCCATTAAAATCAATATGGTGGTCCAGAAAGGTGTTAACGATAAGGACGTAGTGGCAATGGCTCGGCACTTTAAAGGCAGTGGACACATTGTGCGTTTCATCGAATTCATGGACGTCGGATCCTCTAACGGCTGGTGTATGGACGATGTCGTGCCGTCTGCTGAGATTGTACACATGATCAACGCAGAGATGCCAATTGTTGAAGCAAAATCTAATTACACGGGTGAAGTGGCTGAGCGCTGGACCTATGCAGATGGCAGTGGCGAAATTGGTGTTATCTCCAGCGTGACACAAGCCTTTTGTTCTAGCTGTAACCGTACTCGACTATCGACTGATGGCAAGCTATACACCTGCCTGTTTTCGCAATCGGGTCATGATTTACGTGTGCTCATGCGGTCAGGTAAAAGCGATAAAGAAATCGCTGACGCCGTGGGGTTAATTTGGAGCCAACGTGATGACCAGTATTCAGAAATTCGTACGGAAGAAACGGCACGGATGAAAAAAGTCGAAATGTCTTATATTGGGGGATGAAGGTTTCAATAACGATAACTGCTTTAGCGATAAAGCAGTTTAAGCTCTAGATTTTTGACAATCTACCCTAGTTTTTAGGCCCTTAAGAATAAACTGTTATCCCATAACCTAGCTTACTGGCAACGCTTTAGCCGCTTCACGTAATATGTTTTTCTGAATTTTGCCGGTAGCTGTTTTAGGTAAATCTCCAAAAATAACCCGCTTGGGTCTTTTAAACCGGGCCATATGGTTAGTACAGAATGCTATTAATTCTGTTTCAGTGGCGTCGCAGCCAACTTTTAATTCTACAAAGGCGCACGGTACTTCTCCCCACTTATCATCGGCTAGAGCAACCACGGCGGCTTCACCCACGGCAAGATGCTTGTATAGTATGGCTTCAATTTCTACTGATGATATGTTTTCACCACCCGATATTATGATGTCTTTTGCTCGATCTTTTATTTGTATATAGCCATCAGGGTGAATGACAGCAAGGTCACCACTAACAAACCAGCCATCTCGAAATGCATTTTGGGTAGCCTCTTTATCTTTTAAGTAGCCTTTCATGGTGGTGTTTCCCCGAATCATTATTTCGCCAACGGTTTCAGCATCGGCTGGGACTGATTTTCCAGTGTCAGGGTTGACTACTTCAACGGCCTCTGTCATGGCAAAGCGTACACCTTGCCGCGACTTTAATTCTGCCTGAGTTTCTATGCTCTCTTTTTTCCAACTTTCTTGGGCAGACGATTGTAAAATGTGCCCGTAACTTTCAGTTAAGCCATAAACATGCATAATATTAAAGCCAAATTGGGTCATACTTTCTAACACTTTTGAGGGTGGTGGGGCGCCTGCTGTCATCACTTGAATGGTCCGACCAAATGTCTTTTGATCACTCTTTGGTGCATTTGCTAACATATTCAAAATGATTGGCGCACCTCCAAAATGAGTGACCTTGTGTTCATCAACAAGATCAAATAACAATTTGGGAGCAAATGCACGCATGCAAATAATGGTGCCAGCCACTGCCGTCATAGTCCAAGCATGACCCCAGCCGTTGCAATGAAACATAGGGACGGTGTATAAATATCTTGGGTGTTGTGGCAAGGCCCAGGAAACAACGGTGCCCATGCTCATCAAATAAGACCCCCGATGATGATAAACCACACCCTTAGGTCGGCCCGTAGTGCCCGACGTGTAATTAAGAGACAGAGCTTGCCATTCATCTTCTGGTTGACGCCAGACAAAGGTTTCATCACCCTGTTCGACAAGATCTTCGTAATAACTGAATTCACGCTCTGTGGGCAGTGATGGCTTTTCAGTCGCATCTGGATCATCAATAATGATAATTTCAGGCTGCAATGTTGATGTTTCAAGTGCAGCCTCGAGGACTGGCCAAAGTTGGCGATCAACAATAAACAGTTTGGCTTCACCATGATCAATAATGTAGGACACGGTTAAGGCGTCAAGTCGAGTATTGATCGTGTTGAGTACAGCGCCTGACATAGGTACTGCGAAATGAGCTTCAAACATTTCAGGCGTGTTGAAGGCAAAGACAGAGACAGTGTCATTTTTACCCAATCCGCGGCTCGCAATACTGGATGCAATACGTGTGCATCTTGCACGGGTTTGCGACCAGGTATAACGGCGATCATTATAAATTAAGGATTCGCGCTGGGGATAGATATCCGCCGTTCGTTGCAAAAACGAAAGCGGCGTGAGAGCAACAAAATTGGCTGCATTTGTTGGTAATTGATCATACTCAATGGTCATGTTGATCTCCTTCTAATTATCGCTTTTATATTTATTATCTACTAATTAAATTAGTTATCAATTTCTAATGGGCGAACCGTTTTCTAACATCGTCTCAATGCGAAGTCTGGTCGCTTCACCTGATACCAGACGGATAAAAGAACGACGCTCTGCATCATATAAATCTTGTTCACTCCAAACTGTGCCAGGTTCGATTTCACCACCCGTAACAATACGCGCCATTTCAGTACCTACCACAACATCATGCGGTGTAAAAAAGCCCTTGTCTCTATTTTTAGCTAACCATTCTGTCATCTCTTTAAACACAGTAGCACCGGGCATTGAGAGGTTAGGGCGGATAAATAATGCTTGTTCTGAAGCATCATTGATGGCGGTAATAGCGTCGGGTAATAGGCGATCTCGGTTGATTAAAAAACGATCATTAGGGCGTAACATGGCATTCTTCTTTGCGATGATAGGCGAGGTAGAGGTTTTGCCATAACCAAGATTCATAAAAGCCTTCCAGCTGGCCTTAGTGATATTTTCACTACATTGAAGTAACTCAATCCAACGATACAAGGTTTCTTTACAGCCACCCCCACCCGGCACAACACCGACTAAAGACTCGACTAGTCCCATGGTTGAGTTGGCGTGACAGATAACCTGTTTGGCGTGTAAAACCACCTCAAAACCACCGCCAATTGAAAGTCCAGCTGGTGCTGCAACGACCGGGGCTTGAATATGCGCCATACGGTGCACCGTTTGTTGAAACTGGGCCAGAAATTGATCTAAGCCATCCATATCTTCTTTGCGGAAGAAGCCTCGAACAGCTTGCAGGTTGACACCACAAGAAAAATGTTGGGCATCATTATGAATAACCAGTCCGCGCATATTATTGGACTCTACGTCATCGATTGCATCGGCTAATATTGCCATAGATTCTGCATCTAACGCATTTGCTTTGCTATGAAATTCAACCATCGCAATATTATCAAGGTCGTACCAACTAGCGACTGCGCAACTGTTAACGGGCTGAATAGTTTGGCGTTTTTCAGTGAATCGAATCACACCTTCATCACGCTGAATAGTTTGCCATTGGCCACCAATGAGTCGACATTGTAACTCCCCTTGATGTACCCGGTAGAAACTTGAACCACGCGCTTCTAACAAAAAAGCAGGGACATCGACGTTGTCTGTTTCGAGTCGGTTGATGAAATAATCAAGACCAATGTCATCAAGTAGTTCGAACGGGCCTTTAATCCAGTTGTAGCCAAGCTTCATAGCATCGTCTATGCCAATGGGGCTATTACCAACTTCAGGTATGAGTGACGCTGCGTAACACAGTGACCTAGATAAGACACGCCAAGCAAATTGACCATGAACACCATTATCGTTAAGTAGGTGCTTAACGCCCTGTTGTTCAGCTTTTTCGGCCAGTGTTAAGTTCAATCGAGGTGCTGGGCCATAGGTCAGTTCTTTCAAATCGAGTACTTCACGACCTGTATCTGCATCCCGGTAAAAGCCAAGCCCTTTTTTGTTGCCCGTTTGCCCGTTTTTGATCATATGGGTCATCATTGAAATCTGGGCTGCTTCGTGATGAAAGACATCCTCAGCGGG
>Ga0115004_10003077_pt1 | contig 13619 bp, 16 predicted proteins | sample ArcticOcean_MG_C_10_FD_88737 | JGI IMG/M metagenome (GOLD analysis project Ga0115004, IMG submission 88737) | Marine microbial communities from western Arctic Ocean - ArcticOcean_MG_CB11_90 | ecosystem: Environmental > Aquatic > Marine > Oceanic | place: Arctic Ocean: Canada Basin | collected...
AAAAGCGAGTATTGATTCTAAAAATCAATTACATTAGAATGCGTCTTCCTTGGTTTTAACCAATAAAGGTAAAAATCTTTAACCATAAGGCAAAAAATGAATAAATACGAAGCAGTTATCATCCTAAACCCTAACCTTTCATCAAAGGTTGACGAGTTCAAAAAAGATTTTGAAAAATTATTATCAGATAATTCATTCAAAATTATTAAAACAGAAGACGTTGGCAGAAGACAGCTAGCCTATTCAATAACAAATCATAATAAAGGACATTATATTTTATTTAATCTAGAAGGCGACCCTGCAAAGTTATTAGAGATAGAAACAAAAATTAAATATAATGAATCAATCATTAGGCATCTATTCTTAGTTGTTAAAGAGCACACAATCGAAGATTCAAGTCTTTTAATAGAATCTAGAAATAAGAAGCCTGAGATTTCATCAGAAAATGAAGCTCCTAAAAAGGAAGTTAAAATAGAAACTCCAAAAAAAGAAGTTAAAGAAGTAAAAGAAGAGAAATCTGACGATTCTAAAGAAGGGACAGAATAATATGAGCAAGTACGACCTACCAAAAAAGTTTGATCACAAAGACACGGATATACTAAGACAATTTATAACTGAAACAGGAAAAATCATTCCTGCTAGAGTTACTGGCATATCAGCTTCAAATCAACGAAAAGTTACTAAATCAATTAAAATTGCTAGATTTTTAGCTCTTTTACCATATACGGATATGCACAAATAAGATTATGAAAATTATACTTTTAGATAAAATACAAAGACTTGGTGAAATTGGAGACGTAGTCCAGGTTAATTCTGGCTATGCTAGAAATTTTCTTATCCCTCAAAAGAAAGCAGCTTTTGCAAGTGACAAGAACATTGCTGAAGTTGAAGCTAAGAAAGGTGAGCTTGCGGCAGCATCAGCTGATCAGTTAACCAAATCTCAAGCAAGGGCTGATTCAATTCAAGGGTCTGTTTGTGAAATATCTGTTCCAGTAACAGAAGAAGGGGCACTATATGGCTCAGTTGGTACTAGAGAGATAGCAGAAGCATTTGTTGCAATTAATATTGAAATTGATAAAAGCGAAGTTCAATTACCAGAAGGGCCAATTAAAGAAGTTGGCGATCATATAATTGTAATTAGTGTTCATCCAGAAGTTTCAGCTGAAGTTACTGTAAAAGTATTAGCAGAGTAGTTGTATATTTTAAAATATGATGTAAAAATCATATTCCAATGTCTGACTTATTAATAAATCAAAACGAACAAGCTAGAGAGGCAGAAAGAGCTGTCTTGGGTGGGCTCATGCTTGAAACTCATCGTTTTGATACAGTAATCCAAATAATCAAAGATAGTGATTTTGAAGGCAAAGATCACCAAATAATTTTTGAATCCATGGCTGAGCTTGTAGAGGAAAACAAACCTCTTGACCCTATAACTGTTTCTGAAAAATTAGATAATAAAAACTCTTTAAATAAAGTCGGTGGGAAAAACTACTTAATAGAGCTTGCCACCTCAACTCCGTCTGCTGCTAATCTTGACGCTTATGCTGAGATAATTAGACAAAGATCAATTACCAGAAGGCTAATTAAGACTAACTCTGATATTTCAGAACTCATAAAAAGTCCTCAAGGACAAGATGGTCTTGCTCTATTAGATAGAGCTGAAAGCATGATCTTTGCTCTGAATGATGAAGCCAGTAAAGATAACGATACTCTTAAATCAATGAAAAAACTTATCCCAGATACTCTGGATAAGTTACACGAATTATCAGAAAAAAAAGGTGGCTTAATTGGAGCCTCGACTGGCTTTAAAGACTTAGACAAGGAACTGCTTGGCATTCAAAACGGAGATCTTATTATAGTAGCAGGAAGGCCTAGCATGGGTAAGACCGCTTTCGCTATGAATATGGCGGAGAATGTCTTGCTTGATAGAGAAAGAAAAGGGGCTGTTCTTATATTTAGTTTAGAGATGCCTGGAGAGTCTCTTACTACTAGGTTGCTTTCAGGAATGTGTAAATTAAACCAGCAAAGTGTTAGATCTGGGCAATTGAAAGATAATGAGCTTAAATTGCTTATGCAAGAAGCAGATAGATTGAGAGATCTTCCTTTATGGATTGATGATAGCTCTATGCTTTCGCCAATGGAGCTAAGAGCTAAAGCCAGGAGGCTTGCTAGACAGGAAGAAGGTGGATTGTCTATGATAGTTGTAGATTACCTTCAGCTAATGCAATTACCTGCTTCTGCAGAAAATAGAGTTAACCAAATATCAGAGATATCAAGATCTTTAAAATCTTTGGCTAAAGAGCTTAATGTTCCTGTTATTGCATTATCTCAGTTAAATAGAGCTGTAGAGGCGAGACCTAACAGAAGACCAATTATGGCAGACCTAAGAGATTCAGGTGCTATAGAACAGGATGCCGATGTGATTCTCTTTATCTATCGAGATGAGGTCTATCATGAAGATTCAGATCAGGGCAATAAAGCAGAAATAATAATAGGTAAACAAAGAAATGGACCGATAGGAACTGTCAATCTAACTTTCTTAAAAGAATATACACGTTTTGAGAATTTTGCTAACGATGGTTATTCAGATGGATACTCGCAAAATTTTGAATGACAAGGTTAACAACAGAGCTATTAATTGATCCATTAATTATTAGAAAGAACATAATCTATCTTAAATCTAAGATAGTTAATTCATCCAAGTTTATGGCAATTATCAAGTCTGATGCTTACGGTCATATCCTTCCAAATATAGTTAAAGATATTGATGATCTTGTAGATGGTTATGGTGTTGTTCGGCTAGAAGAGGCGATAGAGCTAAGAAAAATCTCAAAAAAAAAGATCTTACTAATGCAAGGAGTTTATTCGCAGGAAGATTTTATCGAATCAGTTAAGAACTCTTTAGATTTAGTAATACACAACCATCACCAGCTTGACCTCATTAGAGATAATAATTTTTATGAAAATCTTTGGTTCAAAATTAATACTGGAATGAACAGACTAGGTTTTGAAACCAAAGATTTTTTAGATATTTATGAAAGTGATCTCTCAGATAAAAAATTTACCCTCATGTCTCATCTTTCTGCTTCAAATGACAAGAAAAACCAATCCAATAAAGAGCAATTTAAAATTTTTGAAGACATATCTAGTATATTAAGTTCTAAGGTATCTAAAAGCATTGCAAATACAGGTTGTATTATTAATTTTCCTGAAAATTCATTTGACTGGGTTAGGGTTGGAATAGGTATATTTGGAGGCTATATTGGAAATGAGGAGATGCAAACTGCCATGACGCTAAGATCGCCCGTAGTAAATATAAGGAATATAAAGAAGGGTGAAAGGGTTGGTTACGATGGAAGAGCTGAAGCAGATTCGGATATGAAGATTGCAACAGTATATATCGGCTACGCAGATGGCCTTCCTCAATCTTTAAAGGATGGAACAAGAGTAAAGATAGGCAATGAAGATGCATATATTTTTGGGAAAGTGAGCATGGATGTGACCACTGTTGATATTACAAATATTAAAAATTGTAAAATTGGTGATTGGTGTGAATTCTTTTCCCCAGACCTCTCTATCAATAACCTAACTAGTTTCAATAAGTTGATTTCATATGACATGATGATTAGACCTAAATCTAGAGTAAAGAAAATCTATAAACCCCTTTAATATTTATTATTCATTAATAAATTATTATTTTACTATTAAGCTTATTCTGTTATTCTGTTATCCCATCATGATTCAATTAAATGATGGCAAATACTAAGTACATATTCATTACCGGAGGAGTGGTTTCATCACTCGGAAAAGGTATAGCTGGAGCTTCTTTAGGGGCTTTGTTAGAAGCAAGAGGCCTATCTGTTTCTCTTATTAAGGTAGATCCATATATAAACGTTGATCCAGGAACAATGAGCCCATTTCAGCATGGGGAGGTTTTTGTTACCAATGACGGTACAGAAACAGATCTAGACTTAGGTCATTACGAGAGGTTTGTAAGATTTCAAGCATCCAAAAAGAATAATTTTACGGCAGGAAAGGTTTATGAAACAGTTATCCGCAATGAAAGAAAGGGTAAATATCTCGGTGGAACAGTTCAAGTCATCCCTCATATTACGAATGAAATAAAGAAAAGAATTAAAGAAGGCGGTCAAGGAAAAGATATCGCAATTGTAGAGATTGGCGGAACTGTAGGAGATATTGAAAGCCAGCCTTTTGTAGAGGCAATTAGACAAATGGCTTTAGAGCTTCCATTAACATCATGGGCATTTGTTCACTTAACCCTGGTTCCTTTTATTAAGGCTTCTGGAGAACTTAAAACTAAACCTACTCAACATTCTGTTAAAGAATTAAGATCGTTAGGAATTAGCCCTGATTGTCTTATCTGTAGATCCGATCTTGAGTTACCTAAAGATGAAAAAAAGAAAATAGCATTATTTTGCTCTGTACCTCAAAGCAATGTTATATCAATGCATGATGTAGAGACTGTTTACTCAATTCCACTATTATTAAATAAACAAAAGGTAGATGAGATTATTCTCAAGAAATTAAATATTAAATCTATTAATCCTAAGCTATCTGACTGGAAGAGAGTGGTAAGCGCTAAATTAAACCCTCTAAGGGAGGTGAATGTAGCTTTCGTTGGAAAATATACCGAGCTACAAGATTCATATAAATCTATTAATGAAGCTTTGGAGCATGCTGGTATTAAGCACAAGACAAAGGTAAATATTAATCTTATAGAGGCAGAAACAATAAACTCAAGAAATGTAAGGAAGGTATTATTAACTGCTGATGCAGTTCTTGTCCCAGGGGGGTTTGGTGAGAGGGGTGTGGAAGGAATGATTCAAGCCTGTAAATTTGCAAGAGAAAATCAAATACCTTATCTTGGAATTTGCTTGGGCATGCAGGTTGCTCTTATAGAATTTGCAAGAAATGTCCTAAAATTAAAAGGAGCCAATAGTACAGAATTCAATTCTGAAACTAAGCACCCTGTAATAGCACTAATTACAGAATGGAATGATATTTCAGGAAAAGTAGAAAAAAGAAATAAAAATTCAGATTTAGGCGGCACAATGAGACTAGGTGGACAGGCTTGCAAACTTAAAAAGTCTTCTAAAGTATATAAGATGTATAAAAGTGAAGAGATTGTTGAAAGGCATAGACATAGATACGAGGTTAACCCCCATTATAAAGACAGCATTATTAGTTCAGGGCTTGATGTGGTCGGAACATCTATGGATGGCAAGCTTGTTGAGATGATAGAAATTACTGATCATAAATGGTTCCTAGCATGTCAATTTCATCCAGAGTTCACATCAAATCCTAGAGATGGACATCCTATTTTTAATAGCTATATTAAGAGTACAATTACTGAGTAACTATGAACGACCTAGAGCTAAAAAACTTTACGATTGGAAACAATCAGCCAATGACCCTAATGGGTGGTGTAAATGTTTTAGAGTCTAGAGATCTTGCTATGCAAGTAGCAGAAAAATTTAAAGAAATTTCTGTAAAGCTAGATATTAATTATATTTTTAAGGGTTCGTTTGATAAAGCTAACAGAAGCTCTATTAACTCCTTTAGAGGCCCAGGTATTGAAGAGGGCTTAAGAATTCTTCAAGAAGTTTCTGAAACATTTGATGTTGCTACCATTACTGATATACATGAACCAGATCAAGCAATGTCTGTGAGTGAGGTTTGTGAGATTATACAGATTCCGGCATTCTTAGCTCGTCAAACGGATCTAGTTATAGCTGCAGCTAATACTGAATCAATACTTCAGTTTAAAAAACCACAGTTTCTTTCAGCTCCAGAAATGAAAAATATTATTCAAAAATGTGAGTCCGCTGGGAATAGCAAAATAACATTATGTGAAAGAGGTAACTCTTTTGGTTATAACAACTTAATAGTTGATACCTTAAATTTCCAGATACTTAAAGATTTAAGTAAACCTGTTATTTTTGATGTAACACATTCATTACAACTTCCTGGAGGTCTTGGCAGTGCCGCTGGAGGAAGAAGGGAATATCTTTTAAGTTTAGCAAAGGCTGGAATTTCTCAGGGAATAGCTGGATTATTTCTAGAAACTCATCCTGATCCTGATAATGCAAAATGTGATGGTCCGTGTGCCTTAAGATTAGATATGCTTGAGCCGTTCCTAAGGCAAATTAAAGATCTCGATGTGTTCATAAAGCAACAAGATAGCTTAGATATTTCTTAGAACAAATGACAACAATTAAATCAATCAAAGCTATACAAGTTCTAGACTCAAGAGGTCTTCCAACCGTTTCATGTAATATTGTTCTTGATAATGATATTAAGGCTCTTGCAATGGTTCCAAGTGGCGCATCAACAGGAACAAAGGAGGCTTTAGAGTTAAGAGATGGTGATGGTCCATATATGGGTAAGGGTGTTGAGAAGGCTGTATATAATATTAATAATATTCTAAGCCCATCCTTAATAGGACTTGACCCTAGAAATCAAAAATTAATCGATCAAAAATTAATCGAACTTGATGGCACTGATGACAAATCAAACTTAGGTGCAAATGCACTTCTTGCTGTATCTCTTGCTATTTCTCATGTTGCCGCTAAAGATAAAAAGATATCACTTCATAGCCATTTTTCTGATATTTACTTAGATATTACCGGAGATACTATTTCAACCAACCTGCCCATGCCAATGCTTAATATTTTGAATGGTGGTGAGCATGCAGATAATAATATAGATATTCAAGAATTTATGATTATTCCTAAAGGGGCAAATACTTTCAAAGAAGCCATGATGTGGTCATCTGAAATTTATTGGAATCTTAAAAGCATTTTAAAAGACAACAACCTTTCTACTGCTGTTGGGGACGAAGGAGGCTTTGCACCCAATTTACAGTCTAATGAAGAAGCTATCCAACTGATTCTTAAATCTATAGAGTTATCAAATTTAACTCCTGGAAAGGATGTATTTTTGGCATTAGATTGTGCAGCCAGTGAATTCTATGATGGGACTAATTATAATTTATCCGGAGAAGGAAGATCTCTTGACCCTGATGCATTTGCATCTTATCTAGAGTCTCTAGTAGACAAATATCCAATCATTTCAATTGAAGATGGAATGGATGAGAATGATTACGATGGATGGAGGACCCTAACCAATAAAATTGGGACTAAGTGCCAATTGGTTGGAGATGATTTATTTGTAACCAATAAAAAAATATTCAAAGAAGGTATAGATAACAAACTAGGAAATGCAATCTTAATCAAGTTTAACCAAATAGGATCAATTACTGAAACTATTGAGACTATTCATTTGGCTAATTTAAATAATTATAAATCTATTATTTCTCATAGATCTGGAGAAACTGAAGACACGACCATAGCGGATTTAGCTGTTGGTCTTGGAGCTGGACAGATTAAAACTGGAGCTCCGTGTCGCTCTGATAGAGTGGCGAAATATAATAGATTGCTTTGGATAGAAGAGGAGTATTCAGCCTTAAGTTTATTTAATGAATAGACTATTCTATTTACTGGCCTCCTTCTTATTATTAGTACTCATAGTTTTACTTAACAGTATATTTTTTGGTGAATATAGTTACGCTAAAAAATTATCATTGTTAGAGGAAAACAATCTCCAAGTTGAAAAAAATAATTCTTTAAAAGAGCAAAATGATATTCTAGGGTTTGAGATTGATAATGCACAAAACTCTACTGAGCATGTTGAAAACTTTGCTAGAGAAAAATTAAATTTAACCTATCCAAATGAAGAATTTATTTCTTTTAAAGAAAAGGAACCAAAAGAAGATGATAGCTAATCTACTAGCAATAATACCAGCAGCAGGAATAGGGGAAAGATTTGATTCCTCATTCCCAAAACAATATTCTATTTTAGATGGAAAATCGGTTATTGAGCTTTCAGTAGAACCTTTTTTAAATTCAAACCTTATTTCTAAAATTATTATTCCAATTTCTTCTAATGATGAATATATAAAGAAACAAAACTTTTATGGAGACTCCAGGGTTATTTTTGTGGAGGGAGGTAATTCAAGATCAAAATCTGTCCTTAATGCATTGAATCATAAAGAGGCAGCCGGGTTTAATTTTGTTATCACCCATGACGCAGCAAGACCAAGAATAAATGAACAAGATATATCAGATATTTATAATGAAATAATAAACTCAAATGCAGATTGCTCTATTTTTTCAATACCAGTTGTGGATTCTATTAAGAGGGTGGGAGAGATTGGAGATATAACAGAAGATAAGGCTAATTTTTATTTAGTTCAAACACCACAAATTTCTAAATATGCAGAATTAAAATTATCCATTCAAGCTCTCACTGATAAAAATATAACAGCCCCTGACGAGTCTTTTGCAATGGAGTCCCAGAACTACAAGATTTCAAGGATTGATGGCAGATCTTCTAATATTAAAATTACCCATAAAGAAGATTTAGACCTTCTTAGACGATTTATTACAAGAACAGGAACAGGATTTGATCTTCATACCTATAAAGCTGGAAAGGGTATTTTAATAGGGAGCTGCATGATTGAATGTGATTATGCTATTGAGGCTCATTCAGATGGAGATGTTTTATTGCACTCTATAGCTGATTCAATTTTAGGAGCTTCTGCTCTTGGGGATATTGGTATTTTCTTTTCAGATAAAGATCAAGCCAATAAAGGAATGGATAGTAAGGAAATTATAAAATTCTGTCTTACCAAGATTAAGGGTCTTGGGCTTGAAATATATAATGTAGATGCAACTATTATTTGCGAATCTCCAAAAATTAGCCCACACAGAGATAAGATTCTAGATGCTCTCTCAGATATTTTAGAAATACCAATATCAAGAATTGGTTTAAAAGCCACAACCTCAGAAAAGATTGGTATTATAGGACGGAATCAAGCAATAGCCGTTCAATCATCGGTAAACCTAAAAGGTATTTTATGAAAATATTACTTACAAATGATGATGGTTATGATGCCCCTAATATCCAAAATTTATTTAAACGACTCAGCGAGGAGCATGAGGTATGGCTGATTGCTCCGGAAAAAAATTGTAGCGGGATGAGTGCGGCAATTTCATTTCTAAAAGAAATTGAAGTTAGAAAGGTAGATAAAAAAATTTATGCAGTAGATGGCACCCCAGCTGATTGTACCTATCTAGGATTGCTCAGTATCGTAGATTTTGAATTTGATATGGTTGTCTCAGGAATTAATCATGGTGCAAATATTGGAAACGATGTTGTATATTCAGGAACTGTTGGTGCAGCAATCGGAGGAAGAGCTCTTAAATATCCACCTGTAGCCTTATCCGTTGCTTCATATGAGACTAAAAATCCAGATTTCATTTTTAATAAGGCCGCTGAGCTAATTAATAAAATTGCTAAACTCCCAAACGAGTTCCTTGGAAAAGTTATTAATATTAATTTCCCAGACCTTTCAGAGCAAGAGTGCAAAGGTATTAAAGTAACCAGCCTATCAAAAAGAGGAACTCCTTCGAGGCCAGTAGAGGTTGAGTCAGGCAATGATAATAAAAAATATAGATACAGCCTTCAAGGAAATCCAATACCAGAAGATGTAATTACTGATGCTGATGCAGTTAGAGATGGTTATATTTCTATGTCAGTTCTAGATTACAATTTAGCTAAGCATGAGCATGCAAAAACTTTAGAAGAGCATATAAATGAATAGTTCAGGCTTTACTTTTCGAAGGGTAAGAGAGGAGATGATTGAAACCCTACTTGATATGGGTATTAAAGATTTTAGAGTTCTTGATGCCATGTCTCAAATTCCAAGACATATTTTTTTAGATGAAGCTCTAAGATCAAGGGCTTATGAAAATAGGTCTCTAACCATAGGATATAAACAAACTATTTCTCAGCCTTACATCGTAGCTAAGATGACTGAGTTATTAATTTCGCATACAAAGGCCAGAGGAAAGATTTTTGATAAAGTTCTTGAGTTAGGTTCTGGTTGTGGCTACCAGTCAGCCGTACTTTCATATTTTTGTGAACAAGTTCACGCTATTGAGCGTATAAAACCATTAGTTACAAAATCTAGAGAAAATATGAGTGAGTTAAAGATTAGCAATGTACTTTTTAGGCACGGAGATGGATTTTTAGACTGGGATCAGGATATAAAATATGATGGAGTTATTTGTGCTGCAGCTCCAAGACAATATCCTCATGATTTATTAGATTCTCTTAATGAGAAGTCAAAGATAGTTATCCCGGTAGGGAACGCAAAATTTCAACAACTACATGTTATAACCAAATTACCTGACGGGGAGATTGAAGAAGAATTACATGATGAAGTAGCCTTTGTTCCCATGCTTCCAGGAACATCTTTAGATGGCAATGACTCATGAGTGAAAGACTAAGGTTTGTATTTGCAGGTTTTTTTGTAGGTATTGCTGAGCTTTTACCTGGCATCTCAGGCTCCACTGTTGCTCTGGCTTTTAAAGTATATGAAAAATTTATCACCGCTCTATCTCGAATCGCATTAAAAAATATTTCATTTAATTTAAGCAAACTTAATAAAACATTTTATTTAGACCTTATGATTCCATTTATTTTAGCTATGGCAGTGAGTGTTCTGGTTGCCTCTAAATCAATATTATTTTTATATACAGAATATACTGAGCCTTTTGAGGTATTCCTTGCCATAACAATGATGCTTATAAGCATGCTCTTATTAAAAGGTTTAAATTTCTCATCCCCAATGGTAATAATTCTTTATTATATTGCTGGCAATTTATTAGCAATATTGCTTGAAGTAATGCCAAATATAACTCCTGAACCAGCAGGGGTGGTTATTCTTGCTTTTGGATTTATTTCCTTTTCATTTTTTCTTATTCCAGGTATTTCAGGTAGTGCAATTTTGCTATCACTTGGCGCATATAAACTAGTTATATCATCAATAGCGCTATTCAATTTTTCAGTTTTAATTCCTTTTGCCCTTGGTTGCTTTATCTCAGTTATGACGATGCCTAAACTAATTTCATTTTTAATGAATAATTACAAAAATAATATTATTAGCTTTTTCTCCGGACTAATTTTTATCTCAGGAGCAATGCTTTTAATTTAATGAGAGCATTATTTTTATTAGTTTTTGTATGCTCGGGTTGCTCGACAGGAATTAACCTCCAAGGTATTGAAAGGCTGAATTTTATAACTTCAGAACAATCTAGTTATACAGTAAAAAAAGGAGATACCTTGTGGACTATTTCAGTAAAGTCTAATAATGACCCACTAAGGATTGCTAAAAAAAATAATTTAAATAAACCTTATACAATTTATCCAGGTCAGAGACTAGATCTTGGAGGTTTAGATAAAGTAGAGCTTGATAAAAAAATAACCTCACCTCATTGGAAATTACCAACACTCAAATCTATAACTAAAAATTATGAAGGCAACTATTGGTTAATATTTAATGGCCATATTGGAGATCCCGTATTTACCTCATTAGATGGAACTATTGTTATTTCAGGGGCTTCACTTCCTGGCTATGGAAATTTTATAATGATAGATCATGGTATGGGTTATTTAAGCCTTTATGCTCATTGCGATAAATTATTCGTATCTAAGGGTCAAAAAGTTAGTGCTGGGCAGCAGATTGGAACCATTGGCTCTTCAGAAATCAATAAACCAACATTGAAGTTCCAAATCAGAAAGGCCGGAACACCTATAAAGATAAAGAGCTTAAATTTCTATTAACTTTCTTTTATTTTTAATGTCTTTGTATTTCTCTGCTTCTGGAAGTGGAGAGCTTGCCTCAGTAATATTTTCATAAACCTCAGAAAGTTTTGCATTAATTTCAATAAAATCTATCTGATCTTCAGGTAGTTCGTCTTCTGAAAAAATTGCATCAATAGGGCATTCAGGTTCACACAAAGCACAGTCTATGCATTCATCTGGATGAATAACAAGAAAGTCAGGGCCTTCATAAAAACAATCTACAGGGCATACTTCTACACAATCTGTGTATTTGCACTTGATGCATGATTCTGTAACTACGAATGTCATTATAAAATATAAATAATAAAGTAAACTTCAATGTGTGACTGTAAGATAAATAAAATAAAAAATATATAAAAATATACTTTGATGTTGAATATTTTTAATATTGTATTATACTGTATAAACATACAGTAAGGAGATTACAATGGCTAAATCAAAAGATACAAATACTAAATCGTTAAAAGATACACTCGCAGACATAGATAGTCACTTCGGTAAAGGTACCGTAATGAGAATGGGCGATAAAGAAATTATAGATATCCCATCAATATCTACAGGCTCAGTTGGACTGGATATTGCTCTAGGTATAGGTGGAATTCCTAAAGGCAGAGTTACGGAGATATACGGACCTGAATCTTCAGGAAAGACAACATTAACATTACAAATTATTGCTGAGTGTCAAAAAGGTGGCGGAACATGTGCATTTATTGATGCAGAGCATGCATTAGATCCACAATATGCTGAAAAACTAGGCGTTAATGTTGATGAACTTCTATTATCACAGCCTGATACGGGTGAACAAGCTCTTGAAGTGGCTGATATGTTAGTTAAATCTAATAGTGTAGATTTAGTTGTTATTGATTCTGTTGCTGCTCTAGTTCCGAGAGCTGAGATTGAAGGTGAGATGGGAGACCATCACGTTGGGCTCCAGGCTAGATTGATGTCTCAGGCTTTAAGAAAAATTACCGGTAATATTCAAAGATCAGGATCAACAGTAATATTTATTAATCAGATTAGAATGAAAATTGGAGTTATGTTTGGAAGTCCTGAAACTACAACAGGCGGCAACGCTCTTAAATTTTATTCATCTGTTAGATTGGATATACGAAGAATTGGAGCTGTAAAAGAAGGCGACGAGATAATGGGCAATGAGACAAGAGTTAAGGTTGTAAAAAATAAAGTCTCCCCTCCATTTAAACAAGCAGAATTTCAAATAATGTATGGCCAAGGAATAAATTCAGAAGGCGAGATTCTAGATTATGGAACTAAGCTAGGAATTATAGAAAAATCTGGAGCTTTCTATAAATTGAACGGTGAAACTATTGGTCAAGGAAAACTTAAAGCAGGAGCATTTTTGAAAGAAAATGCAAAAATACGAGAAGACCTTTTATCTCAAATTAAAGATGAATATATAGTTAGTAGAGCCAATCCTACAAAATAAAAGTTTTATTGATACAATTATCCCTATTGAAGTAATTTAATAGGGATTTTTTTATGGCTGAAAATGCATATATCGTAGCTGCAACCAGAACTCCTGGTGGTAAAAAAAATGGCTCTCTAAGTAAGTGGCATCCTGCAGATATGGGTGCAGCAGTCTTAGATGAGCTAGTAAATATTACTGGAGTTGATCCAAAAGATATTGATGATGTTATTTTTGGCTGTGTAGATCAAGTTGGCGCTCAATCAGGAAATGTAGCGAGGAATGCAGTTCTTGCTTCTAGTCTTCCTGAATCAGTTCCAGGAACAACGATTGATAGACAGTGTGGCTCTTCTCAGCAAGCTCTTCATTTCGCAACTCAAGCTGTAATGTCTGGAACTCAGGATATTGTAATAGCAGGTGGAGTTGAAGTAATGTCAATAGTTCCAATTGGAGCAAGTGTTACAGA
>Ga0115004_10003081_pt1 | contig 13611 bp, 10 predicted proteins | sample ArcticOcean_MG_C_10_FD_88737 | JGI IMG/M metagenome (GOLD analysis project Ga0115004, IMG submission 88737) | Marine microbial communities from western Arctic Ocean - ArcticOcean_MG_CB11_90 | ecosystem: Environmental > Aquatic > Marine > Oceanic | place: Arctic Ocean: Canada Basin | collected...
GTTTTTCCTATAGAGCCGTCGTAGACTACGACGTTGATAGGCTGGGTGTGGAAGTGCGGTAACGCATGAAGCTAACCAGTACTAATAGCTCAATTGGCTTGATTTATGCACTGAAAAAGTTTTAGATTAAATATTTTCTCAAATTGACATTGAATAAAATTAATTTATTTTTATTAAAATATTTGTGCCAAGTTTAAATAAAAAAAATAATAAGCCCCTAGTATATGTGTGTATGGCAGGAGATATTTTGCACGAGGGTCATATTAACATTCTTAAAGTAGCATCTACTTATGGAAAGGTAACAGTCGGACTGCTTACTGATAAAGCAATAGCATCTTATAAGCAAATTCCAACTTTAATTTATAAACAAAGATATTTAGTAATGAAAAATATGAAGCAGGTTCACAATGTTATTCGTCAAAATACACTAGATTACACCACAAATTTAAACTTATTAAAGCCAGATTATCTTGTTCATGGAGATGATTGGAAAAAAGGAATACAAAAAAAAATTAGACTAAAAGCGATCAAGACTTTAAAAAAATGGTCAGGTAAATTAATAGAGCCTAAATATACAAAAAATATTTCCTCTTCATTTATTAAAAAAAAAATTAAAAATCAGTAAAAATTTTATATAGATTGTCTTTAAAAAATCGAACTGTATTATTTAAATTGTAAAAATTTTTATTTAAGAATTCATTAACTTTTTGAGTACTGTTTTGGCTAAATTTTTTTGTGGCATTATCAATTAATTGATCGATTTTTGAAAAATCGCTGCGCTTTAATTTGTAGCCGAATTGTTTTTTTACTTCATCTTCTATATTTAGTAAATCCTCATAATCCCGAATTTCTTTATTATGTATTTTCTTTAGAGACTCGTAGTATAAAACTGGTTTTTTTAAAATTAAAGTAAATTCAATTGCTATACCAGAGTTGTCAGTAATTAAACATTGCGCTTGTTGCATTGATTTAATGTTTTCAATATTAAAATCAAAAACAAAATTTTTAAGTTTAAATTTTTCTTTAATTCTATTTAGAAAAATAGCAGATCTCTTAATATGCTCTGGATGAGGTCTAAATCTCACTCTATAATTTTTATTCAATAGTATTTCTATTATTTCTTCAAAGTCTTCATTAATAAAATTTTTTTCATTATAATTCCATGAAGGAGCAACAAGAATTTCATTGCTATTAACATTGAAATCAAGATTTTTTTTTAAATAGTCAAAATAAAAATAACCACTCTTAAATAGCTGTTTCTTTTCAAGATTTTTTAGACTCTCTCTTTTTCGAATTTCATGCACTTGATAGTCTCCATTGCACAAAATCACGTCATAATTATCAAAAGCCTTGGAAGTGTAAGCTCTTGTAGTGCTAACTGGTGCATGAAAATAATAAATATATTTTTTTATATTTTTTGTTTTTTTTAAAATATTATTACCTAAATCTATAGTTGTCATAAATAAATATTGAGCTTTAATTTTTAAAAAAAAATATTGTAAAAAAAAATTTTTCCCAACATATAAATTTATAACATTTATATTTTCAAAACGATCTTCCTTATCTGAACTGACATAAAGAATTTGATTTGGATAAGCTTTAGATAACAATTCAATTAATAGGCATGAATATTTTAAATAAGATTTATTTTCAGAGTAAAAAATTATTTTAATTTTTTTTTTGAGGGTTATATTAATATTTTTAAAAATATTAATATTGTCGATGATCTTACTTATAATTTTTAACATATATAATATTTATTATGCAATTATAGTAAATTAATTCTTCTTTTTCAAACTGGTCAAAATCACCAAGTAAAAAACTTTCTTTTTTAATCAACAATATCTTTTAATTACTTTGATTTTATTATTATAATAATCTTTATATCTTTAAAATTTTAATTTAATATAAACAATTCATCTATTTATATATTTTTATGATTTTAAAAAATCTAATTAAAGAATCTGGAGTGGTAATTGCTGAAATTGCATGTGGTCATAATGGTAGTTTTAATAATTTTATAAAAATAATTGATGAACTAAAAAAAACTAATTGCAAAATAATAAAATCACAAATTTTTATAACGTCAGAGCGTACAAGCAAAAATCACTCAGAGTGGTCGATATTTAAAAAGCTTACTTTGTCACCAAAGCAATGGTTTCAAATAGTAAAATATGCAAAAAAAAAAGGTTTTTTCTTTTTTTCTGATATTTTTGGTACTGCAGGATTAGACATAGCAAAAAAATCTGGTGTTGATGGATATAAAATTCATACAGAAACCTTGTCAGATTACTCATTTGTAGAAAAAGTTTTAAAAACCAAAAAAATTATACTGGTTGGAGTTGGTGGCTCTTACAGAAGTGAGATATTTAATTTTTTAAATTTTTTTAAAAAAAAAAAGCTAACTGGAAATATTGTCTTGATGCCAGGTATACAAAATTTTCCAACAAAATTAAAATCACATTCTCTCTATGAAATTAAAGACCTGATCATTAAGTACAAAAAAAGATTTGATGTATCAGTTGGATGTGCGGACCATATTTCTGGAAATTTATTAGAGGCAATCGAATACCCTATGCTTGCAATGGCTGCAGGGGCAGAAATAGTTGAAAAGCATTTTACAACTGATAGAAAACTTAAGTTGGAGGACTATGAATCTGCACTTGATTTTAAAAAATTTAATTTATTTGTTAATAAAATAAATAAATATTTTGAGTTACTAGAACCTAAAAATGAGTTAACTAATGATGAAATTATTTATAGAAATAAATTTAAAAAAATACCTATTTTTAATAAAAATTTAAATAAAAACTATCGAATCAAAACCAAAGATATTTCTTACATTAAGTCTGATAAGGAAAAAGATACCATTCCAATTAATTTTTTAAAAAATAAAATAATAAAAAATAAAGTCCTCAAAGGAGATCAGGTAAGGTTGTCTAGTTTGAAGCAAAAAGTAGGAGTAATCATTGTAGTTAGAAATAATTCAACGAGACTTAAAAATAAAGCGCTAAAAAAAATAAATGGCGAGGAGACAATTGTTTTGCTCATCAGGAGAATTCAAAAGTGTCAGAATATTGACGAAATTATCCTGGCCACTACCAAGGATAGTACAGACGATATTTTTGTAAGAATTGCAAAAAAACTTAAAATAAAAATTTTCCGAGGAGATAAAGACAATGTTGCAAAAAGATTTTATGAAGCAGCTAATAAATTTAGGATTGATCAAATAGTAAGAATTACAGGTGATGATATTTTAAGGGATGAAAAAATGATAGATAAAGCTATAATTAGTCATTTATACAGATCTTCAGATGTTACCATCACTGAGAATATGCCATATGGAACGCAAACAGAAATATTTTCAATTAACTCCATAAAATTAATCTTAGAAAATGTACTTGTTCCAGCTAACACGGAGTACCTAGAATGGTTCCTTCAGAATAGTAAAAATTTTAAAGTTAATTTAATTAAAAGTGATTACGTTTTTAATAGCAAAATGAGACTAACTCTTGACTATAAAGAAGATTTTTATTTTTTTAAAAAAATTTTTAATCATTTTCAGAATAAATATTTTTCTCTATTAGATGTTATCAACTTAGTTAATAAGAAACCTTTTTTACTTAAAATAAATTCACACAAAACAACAAAAATAAAAACTTTCAAAAACATTAACAATCTAGTAACAAGTAATGCAATTGATTTGAGATTAAATATATGAGTAAATTTAATTATAAAAAAATTTTTTCTTTAGAGAATAAGAAAGTTATAATAATTGGAGGACTAGGTCTGATTGGAAAAGAAATATCAAAAGCATTAGTCGACTTGGGGGCGGAGATAGTTATTGCTGACTTGATTAAAAAATCAACTAAAAAGAACCCCAAATATAAATATATTAATCTAGACTGTTCCAAATTGAAGAAAGCAGAGCAGCTATTAAAAAAATATATTGGCAATCATTATGGCGCAAGCATTTTAATAAATTGCTCTTACCCTAGAACCAAGGACTGGTATCAAAACACCTATAAGGAAATTAAGCTTAGTTCATATGAAAGTAATATTTCTATTCATTTAAATTCATACGTTTGGCTATCAAGAGTATTTGCTGAAGAATTAAGAAAACTAAACAAGGGTGGTAGAATTTTGAATTTTAGTTCAATTTATGGTTTGGTTGGTCAGGATTTAAGTATTTATAAAAAAACTAGAATGAAGGATAATTTGACTTATTCAGTTATAAAAGGGGGTATCGTAAACTTTACACGCCAAATGGCTTCATGTTATGGGAAATATAATATTTTAACAAACTGCATATGTCCGGGAGGAGTACTTGGTCCAGTTCAGGGTCTTTCATCCAAACAAGATAAAAACTTTTTAAAAAATTATTCTTCTAAAGTTCCTATTCAAAGATTAGCCAACTCCACGGAGATAGCAAGTGTAGCAGCATTCATGTGTAGTGATGCAGCGTCGTATATAAACGGAACATCTATTGTTGTTGACGGTGGCTGGTCATCAATTTAAACCTTTACGAAATGTATAACAAAAATTTTTGGAGACTTGACAATAAAGAAATAAATTTAATTAAAAAATCTATTTATTCCGGCTTAAAGGGAAAATATATTTCTATTTTTGAAAGAGATCTGGCCAAAAAATTTAAAAATAAGTATGCCATATCTGTTAATTCAGGAACATCAGCTTTACACACCGCATTATTTGCAGCTGGAGTTAAGAGTGGAGATGAGGTGATAGTACCACCACTGACATTTTCAGCTACGGCATTTTCAGTTCTGTATTTAAATGCAAAACCAATTTTTGCAGATGTTGATATAAAAACCTTCAATATTTGCCCTGAAGAAATTAAAAAAAAAATAACTAAAAAAACTAAGGCAATTATTACAGTGTCAATATTTGGATTAGTACCAAATATGATTAAAATCAAAAAAATTGCTAAAAAATATAATTTAAGGCTCATAGAAGACAATGCCGAAACAATACAATCCAAACAAAACAATAAGTATTCAGGTACATTTGGTGACTTATCAATATTGAGCTTCCAAAGATCTAAACATTTGACAGTTGGGGATGGGGGTGCAGTGCTCACTTCTAGCAAAAAATATTATGAAAAAGCAAAAAAATTTTCTCATTTAGGCTATTTTAATTCTATTAAAAAAAATTTTAAAAAAGAAAAAATACAAAATCCAGATTATTTTCGACATGAATTTGTAGCACCAAATTATAGAATGCCAGAAATTGTGGCAGCCGCAGGGATTTCACAAATAAAAAAATTAAATTTGTTATTAAAAAAAAGAATATTTATAGGAAAATTATATACTAAGATATTAAAAAAATACAATTTTATTAAATTTCAAGAAACACCAGAAAATTATGTCCATTCATACTGGACAGTAGCTTTTTATTTTAACTCAAAAAAAAATCTTTGGAAAGAATTTAGAAAAACATTTATTTCAATGGGTGGTGACCCTTTTTTTTCATGCTGGAAATTGACCTATCAAGAACCAGCCTTAAAAAAAATATCAAAAAAAATATTTTGTCCAAATGCAGAAATTTTACAAAAAAAATTAATCCTGTTAAAAACAAATTATGACTCAGAAGCTTACAGCAAAAAGCAATCACAAATTTTAGATCGGTCACTAAATTTATTTAGAATTAAATATTTTAAATAAATTAGGACTTGTTATTTTAAAATATGAAAAAAAATATTATAGTTACTGGCGGGGAGGGATTTATAGGATCTAATCTTTGCACATATTTAAAAAATTTTTACAATGTAATTAGCATTGATAATGGTAATTTAAAAAATCCTTTTAAGAAAATTAATTTTTATAAAAACTTTAATTTTTCAATAGGTAATAAAAAAAAATTTATAAAAGTTTTGCGAAAATACAAACCTATTTTTGTATTTAACCTTGCAGCAGAATCTCATGTTGATAACTCTATAAAAAACCCATTAAAATTTTTTGATAACAACATTGGTGAGACATGTAATTTTTTACAAGTGATAGTTGAAAATTTAAAATTTTTAAATAAAGATTTTAGATTAATACATCTATCCACAGATGAGGTTTACGGTAGCATTGAAAAAAATTCACAAAAAATTTTTAAAGAAAATTTTCAGTTATTGCCCAATTCCCCATATTCCTCCTCTAAGGCTGCGATAGATTTGATTATAAATTCATATAATAAAACATTTTCATTGCCAGCTATTATAGTAAGAAGCTGTAATAATTTTGGACCACACCAACACTATGAAAAATTAATTCCAAAAATAATTTCTAATTCCTTAAGTAATAAAAAAATACCTATCTATGCAAAGGGAGATCAAGTAAGGGAATGGATTTTCGTTTCAGACACAGTTAAGCAAATTTTTCTTATTGCTAAAAAAGGGTCAGTGGGAGAAATTTATAATATTGGAAGCGGTGTTAGAGTAAGCAATTTAACACTAACAAAAAAAATTTTATTACAAATGTCTGAATTAACAAAAATTAATAAAAAAAAATTGTTTCAATTAATAACGCACGTTAAAGATAGAGCTGGGCATGACTATAAATATGCAGTCTGTACCAAAAAATTAGATAAAATTATTAAATACAAGCCCAAACTTAATTTTGATGACAATATTAAAGAAACCATTTTGTGGTATAAGAAAATTAAATGATTACAAAAGGAATTATCTTAGCAGGGGGGTCTGGCACGAGACTGAGTCCAGTTACAAAAGTTATAAATAAACATCTTCTGCCCATTCATGATAAGCCCATGATCTATTACCCATTATCAATTTTAATGTTAGCTGGAATAAGGAATATCCAAATAATAATAAACCCAGGAGAAAAAAAAGTTTTTTCTGAAGTGCTTGGAAATCCAAAAGATCTAGGTATAAATATTGATTATATAATTCAAAAAAAACCCAATGGAATTGGTGAAGTTTTTAAAATATCTAAAAAATTTATCAATAATCAAAAATTTTGCTTAATACTTGGGGACAATTTTTTTTATGGCCAGGCTCTCTCTTCCTATTTAAGCAAAATACAAGAACATAAAACTGGAACTTTAGTATTTTGTTATCCAGTAAACAATATTCAAAATTTTGGAATTTTGGAAGAAGTAAAAAAAAAATATAGAATTGTAGAAAAACCCAAAAAAAGCATTTCCAATTCGGCTGTAACGGGACTTTATGTTTTTGATCAAAACTGTTTATCGAATGCCAAAAATTACAAAAAGTCTTCAAGGGGTGAGTACGAAATTACCGATATTCTAAATAGTTATGCAAAGAAAAAATCATTAAAAACAATTTTTTTGGGTCGAGGAGCGTCCTGGTTTGATATGGGGACATTTTCTGATTTTTCTAATGTAAATCAATTAGTAAGCATTATTGAAAGTAGACAAAAATTTAAAATAGCATGTTTGGAGGAAATAGCATTCAACAATAATTGGATTAGAAAAATAAATATTCTAAACAGAATAAAATTCTACGGAAAAACTGATCTTTCCGATTATTTAAAAAGTATAATTTAATAAAATTTTAATTGGATGGTAAAATTTAAAAAAGAACTTGCTAGCCTAGCCTTTTTAGCTGCAAAAAAAAATAAAAAAACTGCTATTTTTATTGGAACGACTGTAAAAAAAACAAATTTTTATTCATCAAAAGCAAGGATTGGAGAGCACTTTTGTTACATAGTGGCTATTGTTTTTTCAAACAAAGATTGCATAAATCTTTGTAAAATAATTGATGGCAAAATAGATGTTGTATTTTATGATTTGGAAAAAAAAAATATTATAAAATCAAAAAAAAATACATTTAACTTGGAAAGATCTGTAAAAGAATCTGTTCTTAAATCCAAAATTTTTCCATATAAAGCAAATGATATTACGGTTCAAGCAGCCGAAACATTAATTCATAGCTTTTATAAAAAAGATCCAAAAGGCATTGGTGGAAAAAAAGTTTTAATTATAGGGTGTGGAAATATAGGATCTAAATTAGCATTAAAACTTACTGAGTGTGGGGCTAAAACATTTTGCCATAGAAGAAATAAAAAATCAGGAAAAATTATTGTTAATGCAATTAATAAAATGAAACCTGTAAACACAATTGAAAAAGCAACATTTGTTAATAATTTCTATAATTTTATTGAGAGTTCAGATATAATAATTAATTGTTCATCCAAAGTAAATTTAATTAAAAAAAATTTTATTAAACATTTTGCCAAAAATCAATTTATTCTAGATATTGGAAAGGGCATGTTTGCAAAGAAAGCCTTAGAAGATTTAATAAAAATAAACAACCTAGTATTTAGATTGGATGTAACACCGGGATTTAACGCTTTTTTGACAAATTACAAGTCTACTAAAAATGTTTTTGAAAGTAGTAATTTTGGTAGAAATACCATTAATAAAAAAACTTATATAAGCGTTGGTATTCTTGGAAATAAGAACGAAATTGTAGTAGACAATCCTTATAGACCAAAGAAAGTATTTGGAATCTGTGATGGCAAAGGAAATTTTATAATTAATGAAAAATAAAAGAAAAGTAGTGATTTTAGGGGCTGGACCAGTCGGCCTTATCCTAGGATGGTTAATGGCAAAAAAAGGCTGGTCTGTTGAAATTTATGAAAAAAATAACATTGTTGGAGGACTTTGTAGAAGTTGGTCATGGAAAAATTTTATTCTAGATACTGGACCGCATATTTTTCACACAAATAATCTAGGCTTATGGAAATTTTGGAAAAAAAATTTTGGAAATATTTTAATAGAGGGAAAATACTTTGCAAAAAATGTTATTGATAATAATTTTGATCAAATGCACAGTTATCCTATATCCATTCAGGGTATTAACAAACTTCCCAAAGAAAAGAAAAATAAAATTTTAAATGAGCTTAAGAAAACTAAAAAAAATTTTGTATCTAAAAATTTTAAAGAACATATCCAAAATCAGGTAGGAAGTACTTTGCAATCAATGTTTTTTGAAAAATACCCAGAAAAAGTATGGGGGACAAAAACAGAAGAAATGACGTCTGACTGGGCACCCAAAAGAATTAAGTTAACAGAAAAAATAGAGCCCTTTTTTCAGAAGGAAATGACAGCTGTTGGAAAATTTGGTACAGGAAAAATATATGAAAAAATTAAAGATAGTATTTTAAAATTAAATGGAAAATTTTTTTTCAACAGTGAAGTTGCTAATTTTGACTATATTAATCATCAAATTACAAAAGTACATATTAAAAATAAAAAAACTTTAAATCTTAAAGATAAAGACATGTTAATTTCAACTTTGCCTTTAACTTTGACGGCAAGATTCTTAAATTATAAAAGTAATTTAAAATTTAGAGGAGTTAGAACAGTTTATATAGCAATAAACAAAAAAAGTGTCTTACCAAAAAAAACTCATTGGATTTATTATGCCTCTGAAAATATTATATTTAATAGAATTTCAGAACCCAAATCCATGTCAAAGTATGTGACAAAAAATCAAAAACATACTTATCTTTCTGCTGAAATTACATATTCTAAAAATGATAACATTGACAAAATTAAATCAAGCACCCTCTATAAAAAAGTTGTAGATGATTTGGTAAAAACAAATTTAATAAAAAAAGAAAATGTGTTGGGAGTATCGGAAAATAAGGAGGACTTTGTTTATCCAGTGCAATTTAAAGATTACAAATATGAACTAAAAAAGACAAAATTTGAAGTATCCAAATATAACAATCTTTTTACTCTCGGTAGTTCAGGGGAGTTTGATTATGCAGATAGTCAAATTCTTTACTTAAAGTGTTTTGACTTTGCTGAAACTATTTCAAACAAACATAGAGAAGAAAATCAAATGGTCAAAAATATCAATGATACACAACTTAATAGTGTAGTAAGCCTTAATCATAGCAAAGTTGGAGAAGGCTTTAAGCCTTATATAATTGCTGAGGCTGGCCTTAATCATAATGGAGATATTGAAATTGCTAAAAAATTAATTCTCCACGCAAAAAAAAGTGGTTGCGATGCAGTAAAGTTTCAGAGCTTTTCAGCCGATAGACGAGTGTCAAAAAAGGCAAGGTCCGTAAATTTTGTAGAAAAAGCAGATGGATTACAAGAGGATATCCATGAAATGTTTGATCGTTTATCAATTAATTATGCAGAAACTCGCTCATTGTTTAAATTTTCCAAAAAAGTAGGAATAGAAATGTTTTCAACCCCTTTTGATGTGAAAGATGTAGACATGCTTGAAAAATTTGGTGTAAATTTTTATAAAATAGCATCTGTAGATTTGGTTAATCTAAGCCTCATTGATAAAATTGGAAAAACCAAAAAGCCTTTAATACTATCAACGGGCATGTCAAATCTGTCTAATGTTATAGAGGCTATAGAAGTTTTTAAAAAAACTGGAAATAAAAATTTAATTCTTTTGCACTGCCTTTCGAGTTATCCAGCAAATGAAAAAGAAATGAACCTAAAGGTAATTCAAAGTTTAAAAAAATATTTCAGAATTCCTATTGGTCTTTCAGACCACTACCCTGGACTAAAGGTTTCTCTAATGGCATTAGCATTAGGAGCAAATGTTATAGAAAGACATCTGACACTTGATAAAAAAATGGAGGGACCAGATCATATATTGTCGTCAGAACCACACGAAATGTTGGAATTAACTGCTACGGCAAAAAATATAAATAGCATCTTAGGAGATGGAGAAAAAAAAATACAGCCAAGCGAATATGAGATTATCAATGCACAAAGAAAATGTTTATATGTAAATAAAGATTTAAAAAAACATTCAATTATAAAGCAAGAAGATATTTCAGTAAAAGGACCGGCAGGAGGTCTTCATGTTAGATACAGCAATCTTGTTTTAAATAAAAAAATAGTAAAGAAAATTGAAAAAGATCATCCTCTAACTTGGAGTCATTTTTTAAAATAAATTAACTTTCTAAAAGGAACTTGCTTTGTTTTTTTTCTTATAGAAGTTGTCATTTTCATATAAGTTTAAATTATGAATAAATTATCTAAATTGATCATTTTTTTTTTTTTAAGTAAATGGTCTTTTAAAAATCCAAAAAAAAAAGACATTCTAATCTATGATTCTTATCAGAGGTTAATAGATGATTTATTTTGCTACTTAGATCCAAAAAAAGTTGGAAAACTTTACATGAGAGGTGAAGAGTTGAATGTAATAATTTTGATTAAATCACTATTTTCTAAAAATTTTTATGAATTTAAAAGGAATTACATAGTTAATTATATAAATTATACAAATCCGAAAATAATAATTACTGCCACAGACAATGATATGGTTTTCTATACCCTCAAAGAGCATTTTAAAAATAAAATTATTTTTATTACCATGCAAAATGGATTGAGAGGAATGTATGACGATTTTGAAGAATTTAAAAATTACAAAAAAAAAAGCAAATATAAGCTTAGTGTAGATTATTTTTTTTCATTAAACGACTCAATATCTTTAAAATATAAAAAATACATTAGAGCAAAATTTATACCAATTGGCCTATTTCGAAACAATCTTGTAAAAAAAGTCAAAGTTAAATATAAAAAAAGAATCTTGTTTATATCGTCATTTTCAAAAAAAATCCATGAAGGGCATTTTTTTTTGAATAGTAAAAAAAAATATGCTGATGGCGATTTATTTTTTAAAGCAGATATAGTCGTTTTAAAATACTTAATAAATTTTTCTAAAAAAAATAATTTCAATTTAAGAATATGTTTAAGGCGTGATGAAAATATTAACGAGCAGAAATATTTAATTAATCATTTATTAAGCTATAATAAAAATTTAAAATTTATAATACCAAAACAAAAATTTGATGTTTATAAAGAAGTGGACAGGGCCAAATATGTAACTTGTATTGATTCTGCTTTGGGGTATGAAGCTTATGCAAGAGGATCAAAAGTTGGTTTTTTTTCAATAAAAGGAAATTATTTAGGTATAGATTCATTAAATTTTGGCTGGCCCTCTAAATTACCAAAAGCTAATTTTTGGACCAATAACGAAAAAAATTTCAATTCTTTAATGTGGTATCTAATAAATAAAAATTATTCTTACAATAGCTATAGGCTTAAAAACAAAAGCAAAATTATCTATTATGATCCTGGAAATTCTATTTTTATAAAAATTTTAAAAAAATTAAATATAGATATGGATAAAAAAATAAAAAACAAATTTTCAATATAATCAATATTATTTGCCAATAACTATATACACTCTGTTCCAAGATTTTGAGGTTGGTATTCAGTCATTAAAATACCAAATTATTATCCACCATTGCTGTCGAAGTGTTTAAAAAAAAGATACTGAATAGATAGCTTGTCATCAAAAGCTTGGGATTTTTTATTACCTTGTTTTGTTGCAAACAATGATGACAAGTAGCTAGCAGATAAATTTTCTTTTGAAATTCTCGATCCATGATCTGATAAAAGTACAATTTCTAGGTTATTCCACAAATTATTTTTTTTTAATTTATTAAAAAATTTTTCGACTATGTCTATGACGCAACTTCTTTCCAAATTGTTTTGAGAGGTTTTCCATTCTACCAAATCTTTTTTTTGATCCATGCGCATAGACCTTGAACCATCGTAGTGACAATTTTCATCAAAACCATAGGGATTATGTGAGAAAAGCGTATGAACAAAAAATAAACTCTCATTGCCATTTTGAATTTTTTTAAATACATCATCGAATAAATGAGTTGCAGTCATTTTTTCTCCATATGGATCGAGAGTATTGTCAATTGTTCTAATTCTCAAAACTCTCCAGATAAAATTGGATGTTATTGAACCCTGTAATTTCCATAATGAAACGATTCTTGATAAATTTTTATTTTTAACTCCTGGCAAATAATTATAATCAGTTCTGAAGGGATTATATTGAGAACAATACTTTACCTTATTGTGTTTGCAGTAATTTAGACCCATGTTTTGAAAAACAGCTATGTGATTTCCACTATAATTGTCAAAAAACTTATTTTTTAATAAATCATTCTCTGATAAAAAAAAATCTTTATTTATGTTAATTAGGCTACCCCGAGTATCGTGCGTATAGTTTTTTTTATAAAATTCTATTTTAGAATCGTCATATTTAAAATTTAGTAATAATGGAACAGAAGTTGCTGTACTGCTAGATAATGAATAGGCATTAGGATAATAATCAAAGCTCGATTTAATTAAAAAATTTTCTATTTTTTTTTTTACTTTAAGGCCAGATACATGATCACTCTCATAACTATTAATGCCAGAAAATTCATCGAGAATTAAAACTAGTGTTTTTTTTTCTTTTTTCTGTAAGTTTTTTTCATAAACATACTCCTTGTTAATTTTTTTATCAAAAAAATTAGAATTTCTATTATCAAATGAGTTAATTAAAAGAGCAATAATGGCAAATGTGAATAGTATTTTAATGCCACTATATTTAAATTTGCATAAAAATAAAAATATTATTAAAATAGTAAAAATTAAAATTAAAAAAGCAGAAATGTATATGTAGAGAGCGTAGGATTTGATTTCTAAAAAATTAGGAATTAAATTATCTACATAGCTCATAATACCGTAGTTTTGATCAAGGCTATAAGTAAATATTAAAGCAAAATAAAAATAAAATAA
>Ga0115004_10003084_pt1 | contig 13607 bp, 7 predicted proteins | sample ArcticOcean_MG_C_10_FD_88737 | JGI IMG/M metagenome (GOLD analysis project Ga0115004, IMG submission 88737) | Marine microbial communities from western Arctic Ocean - ArcticOcean_MG_CB11_90 | ecosystem: Environmental > Aquatic > Marine > Oceanic | place: Arctic Ocean: Canada Basin | collected...
ACAGAGTCTTATTTCGAGGATCGTGCTCTCGCCGACTGCTGGCATCATTACCATCAGCAGAGAGCAAGCCTGCGGACGGTCAGCCGCACTGCCAACCTGGGCGCAGGTCAAGAGCGAATAGATGGGTCGGATTTGGACAGGTGACCCGCGGCTTATTACTGCTTAACTTTAATCAACAAGAGTAAATCAAAGGGGCTTTTCCCCCTTTTAAATCTTAGCCGCTGCCGTATCATTTTGCTTTTCACGGACAAAAATGGTCTTGAAATCAACATGAAGACATTAATCTTGGCAATACTGGCTTTAAGCCTTTTCGTATCGAATGCCCAAGCAGGCGCTATTACATTTAAATGCGATTTTTCTCGCGTCAGCAATGATGAGCATGTGCGCTAATTGAACATCGCACACGCTGTCGTCAGAAAAGCCACCGACGGGGTCAGGCCGCCAGGTGTCAGTCCATCCGTGCTTTGTTTCAGGCGATTATCCAGTGCGGTAGCATCCTTAGCCGTCATGTCTCCATCGTAGACTGCCTAGGGAATGGCGCCACCGGCCTGCAATCAATACCTTTATCCGGCGTATGTCCGTGTTGATGGCTGCCCGTTCCGTTGTCTCATTAAGAGTGCTGGTATTGGCGCCGCGTGCTAGCAGAGTCTGCCACTTCAGGGAGCGCATTCCCAGTGCCGCACCCGCAGCGCCGCACCCGCAGCGCCGCACCCGCAGCGCTGTCCTTGACTTGACGACTCGCCTTGTTGACACACGGCGGGGGATTAAAACGATTTCAGCAACTTGCGCCACTATTGGCCATTCCTAGCCGCAGCCCGGGGGCAAAGTGCATGCGTCACCTTTGCCGTCGTTATTAGAATCAGCCTGGTCAAAATTGGATGTCAAAGGACAGTTATCGCTGTCGCCACGGATGCCATCGTTATCCAAATCGCAAGCATTGCCGACGCCATCTTGGTTGCTGTCTGCTTGGTCAAGGTTAGAGATCAGTGGGCAGTTGTCTATTAGATCCGGCACTGTGTCAGAGTCGCCGTCGTCGTCACAGCCATCCGTGAACTCTCTGTACCAGCGCAAGGCGCTGGAGCCGCCGTCGTCTATGGTCATAAAGAAACTACGTGAGCCTCCCTCACATTCCTCGGCGGGAAAAACGGCAATGCCCTCGTTATTTTGGGCGGCTGGGCCGTTGTAGGTCTTAACGATATTGAACTGCCGTGTCAGGCCCGAAACAGGCGTCGAGGTCAGGTCAGAAATCGAGAGAATATCGATATTCCGATCGTGCCATATGTAGAGCTGGCCGGTAGAGCGGTCAAACTCCAGGCCAGAGGTGTCGCTCTGTCCTGTCTCATACTTACCGACGAAGACAAAATTGCCGGAGGTACGGTTCAAATCGAAGACGTAGATAGCCCCACCATTTTGGTGCCCCACGAACATTAGACCATCCATACCCTGAGTGCTGGAGTAAATGTTGCCGTTCTGATCGACGAAGCCCGCCGCACTGAGGGCGGAACCCGGAACAAAGGTAATACCCTCAGCGCCAGAGCCGCCATTTCGGGGTAGAAAAGGCCGCGTGTTCCAATTGTTAGTCTCAATCGCGATCCCATAGGTAGAAACATCATACTCTTTGATGCGTTCCTCCCCCTCGATCATAAGGTAGACCACATCCTCGGCGAAATCGGCCTGAGTAACACCCTCAAGATCGCCGAAATTCGTCCACTCGCCACGGTTCCCCGCGCGGTTATCAACTGTAAAGCTTCCGGCGCCATCTTCAACGACAGCCCAGAGTTTGGAGTTGGTGCCCCCGGGGCCGTTACGCCCAAGCCAGAGAGTGCGTGTTACGGGGTTCCAGACCGCAGCACTGAGATCCTCATGAAAATCGTTATTTCCTGGTCCCTCGATAGCCGTGAGATTCTCAGAGGTAGGTAAATTCTCAGCAGGCCACGGAAGCAGCTGCGCGCCAGCTGGACCGCCGAACACTAATCCTGCAAGCCCGAAAATCACTCCATACCGGGCGCGGAAGGTAAGACCGCCCAAAACTCTCTCGACAAATCGCACCAATATTTGGAAACACATTATGGATAGCTCCTTACACTATAATCAATCAATGAGTGGGTGCCGCCCCGCTATTGGCTAGGTACCCAAGATACTAGAGATTTTCTCTGATAATCCGCGTGGCATTTCCGCGAACGTATGGATGCGTCGAAGACGCCTGAGCCTCGATAAGGGCTTCTAGTGCTTCAGGTGTACCCATTTGGCCTAGTCGCTCCAGCGCACGAACTCGTTGTCTTGGGTTTGGATCGTATTGGGCGACCTCTTTCTGGCTGCTCACGTATTCAGACAGCGGGTACGCGTCACCCGCAGCGCGCAATTGCTTCAACAGAGCAACTTTTTCTGTATCGTTCGCGTCATAGATCGCATCATATAAATACGGGAGCGCCTCGTCCGGTTCCAATATGGCCAGATGGGCAAGTGCACTAGCGCGCACCGCATCGCTTGGATCATTCATGGCATTGATCAATTCTTCGGTTGGAACGTACATCGCCAGTTCGACCAAGCTGTTGAGTGCCGCAACGCGCACCGATTCGTCTGAATCCCAATATGCAGCCTCGGTGAGTAGGCTCAAGTCTTCTTCAGTACCAACATCGGCAATCCACTCCACCGACTGTACTCGAACAGCTGGATCGGGATGTTGCGCGCGATCTCGAAGGTCCATCATACTCGCGCCCATACTCTGACTAAATTGGTTCACACCAACACGAGAAGCCGCCTGCACAGGCACGCGTTTGATTTCTGTGAAGGCCTGCTGTGGATGACGCCCCTCAGAAACGGCCTCCTTAGTAGGCATGGACATTGGCTCATATCTTGCCTGCTCTGCACGCGGGGAGGACACCTGAGCCAGAGCCTCAGATGTTGGTTGACCGGGCTCGGCTTTGGTTTCGCTCACTGCGTGACCCAGCACAACGCCCCCGACAAATAAGCCAAGGCCGCACACAAGGGAAACGCCCAGGCTTTGTCTGGACACTTCCTTTGAACCAAAAACCGTGAACGATTTAGAGGGCAGACTATTCATCCTTTTTCCTTACACTCTCTCGGCACCGCCGGAACATCTAAGCCTATTGCAACCGAGTAAGACGCTGCACCTATTCTACCTTTCTAGCAACCAACGTTTACAGGTATTTCGGGCTCGGGCTCGACGACACAATCGGCGGGAACAGGAACGCCCTCTAACGCCGCCTCAACGGCACAGTCGACTGCGTCGGTGTTAGCGATCAAATCAGCGAACGCTGTGCAAGCTTCTTTGCCAAGCCCAGGCTCTGCATTGCCGATAGTTGCGAACGCCTCCTCGAACGATAAGGGCGGATGAGTGGCTGAAAGTCCATTGATCGACTTGATATATCGCCCGTCTGCCAGCTGGGACCAAACAACCACTTTGGTTCCATCAGGGTTTGCCACGATTGCATCGTGCAGAGCATTGGGTACTGGCCTCCATAGAAGCTCTGTGCCAGCACCGAGGCCCACATGCAAACAATATTCGGCAACGGGTTCGAAGTCTGCGCATGCCTCGTCAATGACGGTTAAATCACCGACAGACACGGTGCAATTCGGAAAGTTGGCGACATTATCTGGGGTTGGAAGCCCAGGTTCCTCGAGAACAGTGGCCTCGAAGGTCGATAGGGTCGTTTTCAGTTTGGTCCCGCTAGCGTCGATAACTTTGACTGTCGCGTGTATCTGCCTTCTCAAAGTGCACACCAGCGCAACCTCTGGATCGAGCAGATCTTCATCACACTTGACGAAGACGGAGGAGTCATTTGGATCTAACCCGCCTAGTCCAGCGATAAGGCGGTTGCCGCCATCTTGGGGGCGAAACAGGGCTTCGACCCCCACGTTCATATCTTTAGCATCACTGGATGCCGAGATCTCATATCCGAACAACCTCTCGGCCAACACAGACACGCTAGCGCCTGCTAACGTCACGCCTATAACGGATGCGCAAAGCACTAATTTACTGATATTTTTCATGCATTACTCCTCATAGTTTAGTTTACCTGCCAGATTCATCCACGATCAAACTAGCACGTCTGTCACTTGACGCTCTTGTAATGCAAGGACGCGGCTTACCAATTATAAATGCAAATTACGTGCCAAATACTTAAAAGCTCAACTGTTTCAATGATTAACGCCAAGACTACTTTTTGGTGAAACGGCCAAGTGTAAAATATCCTGACACGTAAAGCGGAAGTCTAGGAAAAACAAACGGGCTGTTCAGGAGATTTCCTCACCGATCCTGCTTACTGAACTAGAGAAATTCGCGAAATAACCACCGATTGCCCTGAAAAGTTGTTCGCTGAGGTGATCGCACAATTCATATTTTTTTATTCCTGAACGAGAGCATGTAACCGTCTGTGCCACGCGTTCTTAACCAGCGTTCTTGCTGATTTGGCGCTGTGGATTCGCTTCGCGGCTTTCCTTCCGAATCTTCTCTAGTAAAGAGGCATCTTTCACTATATTTATCATTTTGGTGTTCAGCTTCCCGCCGCTCCTAAACCCGCTTGTTAAACCCCGATAGACCAGCCCCCCCCCAAAAGGCTCCCTTGCTCACGAAGAAAACACTGCACACCTATTCTTCTAAGTAGTGATGCCAATTTGCCGGCGGCATTAAACAGTGGCTCGAATTCGGACACAGGACAGAAAGGACTTCAGCAGCGTTCAACCCCCAAAGCCGTTGGGCAGCAGTCTCTAGAGATGCACTAATCGCCACCGCTTTGTTCTAGCGCAATTAAACGATCAGTTTCAAACTCCATATAACCAATGACTTCTTCGATATCCCGTTCAGTCAAACGCATGTTAGGCATCGGTATCTTGTACCGATCAAATAAACTTATTGCCAACGGATCTCTCTCTTCCAACATTTTGTCCGGCTCTTTTATCCAGCGGGCAAGCCAGACGGGATCACGCCTTCTTGTCACTGCGAATAAGTCCGGGCCCACTCCGTCCTGTCCGAACTGATGACACGAACTACAGCGCGTTCGATAAATAAGCTCTCCTGCAATTGCCTCCGGCATTTCAGGTGCATCGGCATAACTCTTCTGTGTTTTTACAGACTTCCAGTTGTCCAACCAGTCGCCCAGTTGTGCGGCCAAGACATTTGGATTTTCGAACGGTGAGCGTCGCATCCAGCGGCCGGACGCCTGATTCCCAATCACCATGCTGAGGTTATGATCCATCGGATTTTCTTCATTATTATCGATGAGATCTATGTACAAACCGAGTTTTTTTCGCAACTCAATAATCTCATCTTCATCGCCGGTTAAAAAAGTCCAGTCAGCGCCAATATTGTATTTTTCCTTGTAATCTTTCAGCACAGCTGGTGTGTCTGTGTCTGGGTCTATAGTGATTGAATAAAAGAATATATCCTTGCCTACTCGATCGCCTAAAATCTCCTTTACGTTTTTCAGTCTTGCCGTTTCGACGGGGCAAGAATAGCCACAGGACGTGAAAATAAAATTTATTGCGACGATTTTACCCTCGATCAAATCGTCAAAAAACTTTACCTTCTCCCCATCCTGAGTGGTTAAAGTAAAATTGGGAAAATAGTCTCTACCCCAGGTTGAACTATTCTCCACTGGCCCAGCATCCGTTGATATGACTAAGCGCTGTTCCGTTTTTGTCCGCGTCTCGTCCGCTACTTCATTATTTGCCTGGGCAATATAACAAGTGGATAGCACAGCCGTGAGCGCGACATAGATCGCTTTGTTGAAGTTTGATTTTTTCATCGCATTACAGATTCCAACGGCCGTATCAAAATTACGAGGATTATCCCTTGTGGCCAGCAGGCCAACAAGGGAGCTTGATACCGGGTGCTCCTAGACGTGTCTCCTGTTTGACCCTTTGCCTGTGACAAGTCTGAAGTCCCTTATCCACATGTTCTAACAGCCTATCTGTGGTGGTGGTGGTGGTGGTGGAGGTGGTGGTGGTGGTGGTGGCGGTGGCACTGGCCCGGTTCCAGTTCTAAAGGTAGCCGGCGCATAGGAGTCAACATAAGTGACACCATCCCAAGATGGGATTGGGGTTGGCATTAGTATGGTTTGGCCGGGGTTCTCGATATCCCAACGTGACATCATGGCGGTGTCTTCGTGTTGCGTATTATGACAGTGTTCCATATACGTTCCGGCGAATTCCCTAAAACGCAGCGCGATTGACATCTTCCTCGCACTGCCGTCTTCACCCCCCAATCGGTAAACGTCCTTGCGCGCAAAAGCTTCCCATGGTGGCGGCTTGTCGCCGTCTTTGTCGAGAATTTTACCTTCTTCAAAGTGAATATGAATGGGATGCGACCAGCCGCCTCCCGTTTTCAGATGCCATATCTCAACGCCACTACGTTCAGTGATACCAGAGTTGTTGACAGCGGTGGACAACCTTCGAGGATCCATATTATTGCCCGAACCGCCATCGACTTTGATGGTCCATGGGGTTTCGTCCGAACCGTTAGAGCGTCCAAACTCAAAGTCGCGATGAGTCGCATTGGCCAGCTCAGCCTCACTAAACGTCGGCATTTCGATCATTCTCTTGCCGCCCGCTTCGTAGTCGCTCGGATTCATACTCACATCGACCTGACCTTCTTCCATGGCCACAACCTTGAACTCCAAAAATTTTCCAACCGCTGGATCACCATTGACCCAACTGCCGTTTAGGATCTGAGGGCTATAGGCACCACTAAGTACATCACGGAGCGGAACTGCTCTTTTCTCGGGTCCTCTCCCGCCCCGATGTTCGGCTAAGTTAACCATGTAAATTTTTGTGCCTGGCGCATAGGCGCTAAAATCAACGACAATGTCATAACGTTCTGCAATCGACTGTATCGGCAAAATTCCTCTTGGAAAATGCACCGAATGCTCCATGATGTTCCCGTCATTAAGCACCATATGAAACGGCACTCTGTCGCCGCTTTCGGTAACCATCGCAAGCTTCAGATAGCGCGACACCGAGCCATTCAACAGGCGAAGTCGATACTTACGGGCACGCACATCTGTCGTTGGTTTGAACAACCAATTGACAGTCATCCTGTCACCCAAAAAGCCATCAGTGTTAAATACATTAAAAAATAATTGACCCCGTGTATCCCAGGCCTTGGCTGAAATAACGAAATTGAGGTCATAGTCACGATTACCCCAGCTCAGGCCACTGCCACTGGGAAAACGTAAATTAACGCCGTCGTCTAGCACTTCATTACCGCGATCCAGCGCGCTGTAATAGTTCATCATTGCCACATTGCCTTTGTAGACATTCTGCGCCGTGTAATCGAGCATGTGGTCATGAAACCAGTGCGTACTCATAGTTTCGCGATAGTCGCCGGGAATCTGAATTCTGCCTGCCTCGCAGTTTTTAATCTCGCTTAAAACTTCCAGAGTTTCACCGTCCTCACAGGGGAAAGACGCCCTAGGATCAGCCGCGTTGACATTAATACTGTCATAGCCAGCTAACTGAATTGGCCAGCGGTAATCGTAAAACTGACCCGGGAAGAAAAATGCGCTGGTATAACCGTCGCTTTCGGAGGGATTATGACCGTTGTGTTCATGCGTCGTCAGCGTGTGCAAACCAAAACCATTGTTGGCCGATGGAGAAAGCGGCAAGGCATTATAGTGTCGAAACAGTACCGGCTCACCGTAGCGCACCGATAACAATTTCGGTGGGAAGGTGCCATCAAATGTCCATAAAGATTTCTGTTCTTGCACCGGCAACCCGGGATGCAGCCGAACTTCTACGCCTGCAGTCGTTGCATCAAATCCCGGCCTACCTGCAGTATTGTGATAGAGCCCGCCGAGGCCAAATTCTCCCAATGCATAATTATGTCGCTGACGGTCATCTCGCAAACCACTATTCACTCTAGCCCCGGTTTGAGCCGTTTGGAACCAATTTTGGGGATAAAATTCCTCATAACGTTGGTGAGACCAAAGCTCTCCCGGTGGGCGGCCCTCTGCCGGCGGCGTATTCAAAGGCCGACCTAAGAAATTTTCAATATCGACTTGCCAAGGGTTGAGGTCTTCAGTATTAGAAAATTTACGCGGGTAAGGCGTGATCTCCTGTTTTAGAAAAGTATCTAAAGCATGGCCGTTCGGAAAGCCTTCAGCGCTTATCGGTCGCGGCAACGACATCCCTGGCACGACGTCCTCCTCAGCAGGCAATCGAGCAGTACCGAACTCTTCAAAACGCAGCAATTTTTGAGTAAAAGGCCTCACCACTGCACCATTGAACTCTAAGATACTGGCCGGCGCGCCTGTTGGGATGTCATATTTAACGCTATTTTCGCGCGCCTCAGATTGAGCCTTAGTAATAAGAGAATTAATTCTAGCATCATAAATTGTTCCCGAGTATCCCCCTTCAAAGGCCCCCAGAACGGGGAAATGCTTCACTCCGACCGGCTCCACAGCCACTCGGGTGACCCCGTCGGCGAGAACCCACGACTGCGCGAACACATTGTATGAAAAGAGCGAGACACTCGCGACGATTACGCTTGCTACGAAAGATCTCACTACCTTCCGAGCTTTATCTGCTAAAGAGACGTTTTTCACTATATTTGTCACTTTGGTATTCAGCATTCTGCTGCTCCTAACCCGCTTTGCTAACTCCCCGATGGGTCAGACCCACAAAAAAGGCGCCTTTTCTGCAGATAGGGCGTCGCATATCCATTTTTTGTAAACAGCTGTACCCAGAATAATCTACGTATTACTTCGTATAGACAAACGCGATTAAATCATAAAATTTTCCCAGTTGCTACCTTTGTTACCCCTCTTTTGATTTTTATTCCCTTCTTGATCTTGGGCGTTTCACCCCACTATCGTCGTTTCAAGCACAGGGCTTCCCCCTATAATTTTACCCTGGCAGCAGCAACTTAGACGACTTCGAAGCCAATACGTTTGAAGCTGCTATTAGTAGAATATAAACAATTTTCCTGGCCATTCGGATCACCTTCAATTAACCGAACAGTTCTTTTCCCCTTTTCCAATTATTCTGCCTCACTAGCAGCCGGCTGGCGGAATAACCGGCGCGACAGGAGTAACAGGGTTAACAGGGGGAACAACTGGTTGCACGGGTGTGATGGGTTCCGGTGGCTCAACGTGGATGACGCCGTTGGAGCACAGCCCTGCAGGCGTAAAGATGCTTTCTTGCGGATCCAGGCCTAGGAATGTTTCCAGCGCCGTATCAGAGCCAGAGGCACCTATTGCAGGAATATCACGCAACTTCGACCAGCCATTACTGGGAATCAACAATTGCGGGTGATCAAACGGTGCTCTGCTGTATTTCACTCGGGTATCGGTGAGCGCTACCATGAAGGCTGTCAACTGGTTCTGCTCATCATCACTTAATCCTAAAGACCGAATATCTGGGTCTAAGTCATGCAAGTTCAGGTTACAAAAATTGCCGCCGCGGTTGTAGAGTTCAACCACCTGCTTTAACGTTGCTGAGCCTCCGTTATGGAAGTAAGGCCCAGTCAACTCCACGTTACGCAAGCCAGGTGTTTTGAAGGCACCGTCCACGGCAACTCGCTGAAACTCGGTTGCGATTGACGGACCAGGATCACAGAAACCGTTGAGATCGTCATCATCACAAACCACGTTGCCAAATTCGCCCCTTGAATGGATTTTGTCATTGCCGATGATAGGGAATCCCATCTCCTGAATGTCAAAACGATCAAACAGCGCCTGTCTCGTGAAGGCTAAAGGCTTACCATTAAGATCCTTACCTCCTCTGCCAATATCATCGGTGGTGGGCGTCACGCCGATGTTGTAAAAACCATTGTCGTAGAGCGCTAGTCCTTCCGCCATCGGCATTGGCTCAATCATGTTATTTCCTTTTTGCGCATTTCTGACAGAGGCGTTAGTGAGCTCAGGGCCACCATGGCAATTCACACACTTCCCCTTGCCGGTGAACACATTGAGCCCTTCTAGCTCGACCGTACCAAACGCCTCATCCAATACGCCGGTCTCCATCCACTTGTCAAACGGCGTCTCATCCGCAATCAAAGTCCCTTCATACATCATTACTGAGATTCCGAAGAACATCGAAAAGTTTGCTTCTGCCTGAGTAAAGCGCGCCGCATTGATGTTCGCGTAAGAGTCAGTCAACGCCGTTTCAGTTGGGGCTTCCTCAACCATGCCCTCAGTTGCAGCTTCCGCGGCTGTGGCATCTGAGCTTATTCCGTCTACGGTTTTAACTGTCAACCGCCCAGCCGTAAGATAAGGCGCGACCTTTGCCTGCCCCAACGCTAGCCTACCAGCGTAGTCCCAGTATTCGGGCTTGAAAGCCGCTTCTATCAACTGTCGATACTGGATGTTAAGTCCTTGGGACGGGCTCAACGACAAGCCACCCAATACACTGTCATCTAGGCTCACGATTTGCTGGGCTAAAGGAACGATGGGCGGCAGACCATCACGAGCCCTCAGCAACTTCTTACCTAACTCTGGAAATGTGCGGGCGTTGCCGGCAGCCGGATTACCAAAAGACATTTCGAAGTGACTCAGCGCTGGGCCCACCGCCTGTGATGCCAGGCTCGCATTCTTGAGCACAATAGACTCTTGCACAACCGAACCATCACTTTGCCGCACCCAGACCCTTGCGTCTGTATCTTGTTGACCAAACGGAGTTTGGCCGTTAAATATAGGATTGGCTTTTCCGTCCCAGAACTGAGTGAAGTTGAATACCGCGTTGATAGTGGTCGGCGCATTTCGAGGCGGCACGCGACGAACCGGGCTGCCAGCCTCGCTACTAAATATTGGTGATGCCAGCCTTGTACCCCAATCGACAGGCTTAGCGACTGGAGTACCTTTGAAATCAGTGAAGTGTATACCCATAGACGAGGTGACATCGTTACTGTTGCCTCGGAACGGACCAATACTACCGTCTTCATTTCGCGTATATTTTTGAATATATTTAACGAACGGGTAATGTAGAGGCTTAACGGTTCCGTCCGGCCTTACCGTGTTAAACTCCTTATCCGGACTAGCGGGGGCGTCGAAATAACCCTCAATATCGCCTGTTCGGTCATCAACAATATTAAGCAAACCGGGGTTTATCTGATTCCTCGCTCTATTATCTGCCCCTGCAGAATAATGGCAGCTAGCGCAAGCCTGTATGCCATCACTGCCGACCTGCATATCCCAGAAAAGTGCCTTACCTAACTGAATTGCCGCTGCACGATCACGAACAAATTGGTCAAGATTAGCTGGCAGGGGCGCGCCTCCGTCTGCCTCAACAGCAGCTCTCAAGGATTCTAGCCCCCAGGTTCTAGCTTCATCAGGTGTGTCGATCGGGAATACTGGTTCGACGTGGATGACCGGTTCCACCGGCTCCGCTTGATCGATCGGTTCAAGGGCGTAACTCTGGTTAGATAGGGCCAACAATCCCGCCACCGCAAGCATCATTGCTCCGACGCTCGGCGCCCTGCCGCTGTGCGCCGCTGGAGCCCGCCCCAAAGTTACTGTTGATGCCGTAGTTGTCAATAATTTACGCATGGTTTGGATACTCCCAATACAATAAGTTCATGGTCATTATCAGGCGCATCTTGCGCGGCCCGAGCGCTATTTACGCTGCGTCTGTCGATATTTTCTTGCGTCTGGCTACTGTCAAAATGGCCAGCAACGCTGAGCCAAATAGCCAGGCGGCGGCTGGAACTGGGACAGCCGAAACGGCGCCATATTCGGTGGAATGAGCCCAATCGGGCCCCAATGCAGTCACTGTCAGGTCACCGCCCGAAGTGTTCTCAAAAAACCACAACTTACCGGAACCGTTCCACTTATAAAGCGAGAGATATTGCTGATTTGTAGTGAAGGTACTTGCCGGCCCAATTGTTTTGTTAGCATAGGTGGCCGGGGTCCGAGTAGTGTCAAGCTGAGATAGCAGCACATTCAGGGCCGCGAGTTGTTGGCTTTCTGTCCAAACGGCGGTATAGGCGGAGGCATCCGTGACACTAAGTGTCAGATCGGAAGGGCTGCTGTCTACAAAGAAACCCTCGCAGGAAGGAGAGCAGTCTATGTCAAACACAGATTTCCCTGGGTACCCGTCCAGCTCGATTTGGTTTGCATGTGCCGTCATCGACAGCAGGCATGCGCTGACAGAGAAAGTTATAGCAGTCAATAGTTTAGGTAGCATCGTTGTGACTCCTTGTTAAGTATATTTCTGATCTAAGCCATCAGTAATGGTATCGTTTAGAGTAAGCGGATCGTCAGATTATCATCAGTGGCACTGACGGTGGCTGATTGCGCCGATACAGCATCTAAGGGGCTCAGTCGCGTCGCTATACTCGTTTAGGTGGATACTAAGCAAATGACGTGCCAAATATTTAAAAACTCAATTATTTCAGTGATTAACGTCAACACTACTTTTTGGTGAAGCGGCCAAGTGTAAAATATCCTGACACGTAAAGCGGAAGTATAGAAACAATAAACGGGCTGTTCAGGAGATTTCCTCACCGATCCTGCTCACTGAACTAGAGAAATTCGCGACATACCCGCCTGCTGCCCTGAAAAGGTGTTCGCTGAGGTGGCCGCGCAATTCATATCCGTCCATTCCTGAGCGATAGCATGCAACCGTCTGTGCCACGCATTTTTCAGTAGCGTCCTTGCTGATTTGGCACTGTGGATTTGCTTCCTGCGAAAAGAGGTAATGGCCCAGGGGGTGCTCGAGAGGCTGGCACCAGTGGCGATACGGTAGGGCGGCCTTGTTCTTTCTCGCGAAGATGAGCCAGGATGCTATCGATGACGTCCTGGTCATCAATACAGGCGATGACCTTTACCGATCCAACGCAAGGACCGAAACCTCGACATCGATATTGAAGACTCGCTTGAGTCGCGGGGCCCAGGACATCGCGACGTGCCGTTCAGCGGGTGAGCGAACGTCAGTATTGGCGATTCGCTTCGCGCCTTTGCCACGTTTGGCCGGTGTAACGAACCCGCGCCAGCGGTGATTGGGCGCCAGCACGTCGTGGTAAACGATAACAATGAGGTCTGGCTGGCCAATGCACTTGGTCCTGAGGTGATACTGGTGGCAGAGGGAGGTGAAGTCCTCAGGCGAATAGAAACTCGTCAACACTGTTTCGCTTGTATGCTGAGAGCATAGAGGGAAAACGCTGTTTGCTGTGACGGCGGCATCATCGGACTGACAGCTCGCTGCAGCCAAAAAAAAACCGAGAAGATCGAAATTGTGCGAGTGGATCGAGCAAGCAAGAGCTAGGTGTCCTTAACCGTTTTCTGGTGCTCGGTCAGAGGTGTTGCGTTAACGCTGTGGACTCATCCTAATGAAATAAGGTAGCGTCCATGTCAGGGGCCCGCAGCGGTAAGGGGTGTCGTTTATTTATCGACTACACCAGAGAATCGTCTTAGTCATCCGAGTCATCCGAGTCATCTGAATCATCTGAATCATCTGAATCATCCGAGTCATCCGAGTCATCCGAATCATCTGAGTCATCTGAATCATCCGAGTCATCCGAGTCATCCGAGTCATCCGAGTCATCTGAATCATCTGAATCATCCGAATCATCCGAATCATCCGAATCATCTGAATCGTCCTCAAACGGGATGCCGCCATCCTGCGAGTCTTGACTTTCAAACGCAACTTCG
>Ga0115004_10003089_pt1 | contig 13601 bp, 15 predicted proteins | sample ArcticOcean_MG_C_10_FD_88737 | JGI IMG/M metagenome (GOLD analysis project Ga0115004, IMG submission 88737) | Marine microbial communities from western Arctic Ocean - ArcticOcean_MG_CB11_90 | ecosystem: Environmental > Aquatic > Marine > Oceanic | place: Arctic Ocean: Canada Basin | collected...
CATTTTATTGGCTGGGGCACTAGGATTCGAACCTAGGATGACGGTATCAAAAACCGCTGCCTTACCGCTTGGCTATGCCCCACTATTATCGATTTGATATATCATAAAAACAAATAATTAAATAGATTTTGCAACTATGGACCAGTAATTAGGAAGTTTTTTCTGAATTAATCTTAAGCTAAGCTTTGCTGATTTTTTATCAAGAAACATTCCAAAACAAACCGAGCCAGAACCTGTCATTCTTGAAAAAAGAGTGTTTTTTTGTATTTTTATTAAGTCTAAAATTTTTTTTATCTTGGGGTGTTTTTCTTCAACTACACTCTGTAAATCATTTTTTTCCTTTTGTAAAAACTGCAAGTATTTACTTTTAGACTGAATTTTTGATATGTCATTTTTTATTGATATATTAAATTTCTTAACCTTTGAATATATCTTTTTTGTAGAGCAATTTATATTTGGATAAATTAAAACAAAGTAAAAATTGTACTTTTTCTTAAATCCTTGAATTTTTTTGAGTTTTTTTTGAAAAGAGTGCCTGTGAAAAAACAACCGAAAATCTGAACCTATTTCTTTTTCAAAAATTTGCAATATTTTTTCATTAACTTTTTTTTTTAAAAAATATTTGATTAAAAAAGCAGCATTACTAGTCCCTCCTCCTAGACCTGCAAATACTGGTACTTTTTTATTTATAATAATTTTATATCTGTTTTTTTTATTTAATAAATTATATTTTCTTAAAATACGCAAAGACTTTGTTATTGAATTTTTTGTATTATTAATATTTTTTTTAAATTTACCAATAAACTTTACTTCATCTTTTTTTTTACTTATATTTTTTATTCTTATTTGATCATGAAGATCTAGTAGCATCACACTTGATTGTATATCGTGTAATCCATTAGTATTTTTTTTAAGAACCTTAATAAATAAATTAATTTTAGAGTAAGATTTTATCATTAGGTATTCTAGCTCTTTAGTCCAAATAATAATTTATATTCAATTTCTTTTTTTAATTTTTCTTCTGTTTTTTCTAATTTTAAAACATAGTTCCAATAGTATCTGGCTTGCAATAAATTATCATTCATCCATAATACATCGGCGAAATGGTCGTTGATAACCGGATCTGACGCCATCAACATCACGGCTAATTGCATATATTTTTTTGCTTCTTCGTGTTTTTTTAATTTAAACAAAGCCCACCCTAAAGAATCGGTGATGTAACCATCGTTTGGTTTTAACTGGTTAGCTTTTTTTAACATCTCTAATGATTTCTCAATATTTATTCCTTTTTCAATCCATGAATATGCCAAGTAATTAATTACATAAGCATCTTCTGGAGATACACTTAGTGAATTGAGTAAATCAATTTCAGCTTTGTCCCACTGATCTGTTCTTTCATAAGCCACACCTCTGCCATCCAATATTTGGCCGTAAAGATTATGTTTTTTATCTATTAATAAAATTAATTTAGAATAATATTTAATTGAATCTTTGTACTGATCATTATTTTTTAGAAATTCAGCATAATCAAATATTTCATAAATCTTAGGGTTTTTAATTTTTGAAAAAGAATTTTTTATATAATTAATTGCCACAACTTTCTTTTCTTGCCTATTTAGGATGAGTGCAATTTGTTTTGATGCATACCAACTATAATCCGAACCTATTTTTTTTATTTTTTCATATATTTTGATTGTTTCTAGATATCGTTCTGACTTTGTAAGATTTTCAGCATAAAGTGTATCGAACGATAAAAAATTTGGATTTAAATACTTTGCTAAATTTAAATAAAAAATGGAAGCGGTATAATTATCTTGTGCAGAAAGCCCATTTGCAACAATATAAAGTATCTCTGCAATCACATGATTAATATTTTTACAATTAAATTGATTACTAATTTTTTGTTTTTGACTTAAGTCTGTTTGTAATTGATTTAAAATTAAAGTTTTTGGATAAAGATTTAGAGAAGTTTGTAAAATTGTTTTTGCTTTTTTTTCTTTACCTTTGGATATTAAATAGTTTGCATGAAAAAAAAAATATCTTGAATAGTTAATGCTAGGGTTGGTAGTCAATTTTTCAAAAACTTTACCTACTCGCCCAGAGTCGAAATAACAATGTGCAAATACTTCTTGTATATTTTTTATACCTTCGAATCTCGTTGGTAAAGATTTTAAACCCACTAAAGTAGAGTTAATATCGTTTAAACTAGACCAGGTATTTAATGAAGAAGAAATAAGATTTTGAATAGTGCCAGGTTGACTTTGTTTCCTTAATTTTTGAAAATAAATTTTAGCTTGGGCAAAATCTTTATTTTCTAAATAGTATATGGCGCTTACTAAATTGCTTTCAAAATTATCAAGCTTTTTTCTTTCTAGGTTTTTAGAGTAGTTGGCGGCATCTTTAAATTTTTTAAGTGTTACTAGTGAATAAAGATAATATTGAGAATAAGAATAGTGGCTTTCTTCAAGATTATTTAATGATTTTAAGTAATTATAAGAAGTTTGGTATTGATTATCTTTAATAGCAATTATTCCTGAAAAGTAATTAGATAAGTCTTTTGAATTAGAAAATTTATCTATATTCTTAGCTGAAAGGTAGTTAAAAATATTAAAAAAAATTAAAAAAAATATTAATAACTTGAATTGAGTTTTTAGGTCTTTCATAAGTATCAAAATGGTAAAAAAAATTAATACCAAATTCTTAAAATTAATTAAATATTATAGTCTAATTAATCATAACCTAATATATGAGAATGAGGCTATAAATCGATACAAAATTAATAACAATTTATCTGTCAAAGGATCTAAAGGCAAAAAACTTCAAGAACTCAAGCAGACTATTGCAAATCTTAAAAATTGTGAATTAAGAAAAAATTCTACAAATATTGTTTTCTCTGATGGCAATCCCAATTCAAAGATTATGATTGTTGGGGAGGGCCCAGGTGCAAATGAAGATTTGGAAGGGGTACCATTTATAGGTAAAACTGGTGAGCTTTTAGACAAAATGCTCCTGTCTATAAATTTAAACAGAGATAATGTTTATATTACAAATGTAGTTAATTTTAGACCTCCCGAAAATAGAAGTCCGACAAAAGAAGAGGTGGATCGCTATCTACCCTACTTGACAAAACATATAGAAATCATAGATCCTAAAATGTTAATTTTATTAGGTAGCTCAGCTTTAAATGCTGTCATAGGCGATGAACAAAAGATATCAGAAGTTAGAGGTAAATGGATTGATAAAAAAATCGGAGGATGTAATACTTCTGTGATTGTATCATTTCATCCAGCTTTTTTAATGAGACAGCCCGATCAAAAAGCAATGTCTTGGATTGACCTGAAGTTGATTAGAAAAAAAATATCAGATTTAAAAATAAAAATTGAAAAATAAAATTATTACAGCTGGAGTTGATGAAGTTGGCAGGGGCTGTTTAGCAGGTCCTGTAGTCTCTGCTGCAGTTATTCTTAATAAAGAAACTGATTTAAAATTAATAAAAGACTCAAAAAAAATTAATTTCAAAAATAGATTAAAAATTGCCGAATATATAAAGAAAAATTCTTGCTATGCGGTAGGAGTAGCTTCAGTTGATGAAATTTTTAATATCAATATTCTTCAAGCAGCTCTTCTTTCAATGAAAAGAGCTATAGACAAACTGTCTAAAAAACCTGAGCTTGTTTTAATTGATGGTCCTTTTGCTCCAAAAAATTTGAAGAATTATAAAACTATTATTAAAGGAGATGAAAAAATTAAATGTATTAGTGCCGCGTCAATAATCGCGAAAACTTATAGAGACTTACTTATGATTAAATTGTCTGAAAAGTTTACTCACTATGCATGGGAAAAAAATTTTGGCTACGGAACTAAAGCACATATGGAGGGTTTAAAAAAATTTGGCATCACCTCTCATCACAGAAAAGGATTTAAGCCGATACACAACATGTTGTTAAGATAGAAATTTCAAACACAAGAAACGTACAGTTTCACATAAAACTGTTTGACCGTAGATTCAATTTAAAGTTGAATCTACAAAAATGAAAAATTTTTATAACAATATTGTTAACGGTAACTCTTTAGAGATTTTAAAAAAAATTCCTGACAAAACTTTTGATTTAGTTTTTGCAGATCCTCCTTACAACATGCAGATTGGAGATAAACTAAGAAGGCCAAACGACAGTAAGGTTAGTGGAGTTGATGATAAATGGGATCAATTTAAAAGTTTTAAACACTATGATGATTTCTGTAAGGCTTGGTTAATAGAATGCAAAAGAATTTTAAAAGATAACGGCAGTATTTGGGTTATTGGTTCTTATCACAACATTTTTCGTTTAGGATACCATATTCAAAATTTAGATTTTTGGATTTTAAATGATGTTATATGGAGAAAAAACAACCCTATGCCAAATTTTAAAGGCACAAGGTTTACTAATGCCCATGAAACTTTAATATGGGCTTCAAAAAGTAAGAAGTCTAAATATAAGTTTAATTACCAGTCTCTTAAATGCTGTAATGATGATCTCCAGATGAGATCTGACTGGATGTTGCCAATTTGTAGTGGAAAAGAAAGATTAAAAAAAAATGGTCAGAAAGTTCACTCTACACAAAAGCCTGAGGCTCTTTTATATAGAGTAATTTTATCAACTACTAATAAAGGAGATTCTATATTTGATCCTTTTCTAGGTACTGGCACAACTGCTGTAGTAGCTAAAAAACTTGGTAGAAAGTACTATGGTATTGAAATGGATAAGAAATACTTCTCCGCAGCAAAAAAAAGAATAGAAGAGGTAGTAGAAATTGAAGATAATTACTTAGATACGATTCAAAATAATAAATCAAAACCCAGAATTCCATTTGGTTCTTTAATTGAGATGGGTATTTTAGAGCCTGGTATGACATTATTTGATTATAAAAAAAAAAATAATGCTAAAATAATGGCTGATGGAAGCATTAAGTGCAAAGACAATGAGGGATCAATTCATAAAGTTGCAGCAAAAATACTAGGTGCAGAAAGCTGCAATGGTTGGACTTACTGGCACTATAATATTGAAGGATCTGTTTTACCAATTGACAATCTAAGACAGAAATTATTTTCTAAAAACTCTTCCTAAAAAATTATCTATAAATTTCTTATTATAGATCAATTGCCTTAAAATAAAGTTTCTTATTGAGACGAAAAATGAATTAGATAAATGAAAGGCAAAAAAGTTAAGTTTAGATCTTTTGTTTATTATTTTTATTCTTTCTAATCTATTTGCGAAATAAATGTTCTGCTTATCATTAATATCTTTTTCTAATATCTTAAATAATACATCTGCGCTCTCTATTGATTGAGAAGCACCTTGAGCCATAGTTGGCAGAAAAGTATATAGAGCATCTCCTAAATAAAAAATATTTTTGTACTTAGAAATTGTTGGTTTATTAGAAATATAAATAGGCCAGAAGGAGACATCTTTATTAAATAAGAAATTTAAATTATTTTGTTCCAAAACCTTTTTGAGTAGTTCTCTGTTTTCACCATCTGAAGTATTAGCTTTATTCCTTAATATAGCGACAAAGTTATATTCATCCTCGTTTACTGGGTATAAAACTAAATGAGCGTTTGAACACATTATCAAGGAGATGTTTTCTTTTTTGGGTGTTTTGAAATTATTTTTACTAATTGTAGTTCTCGCTGCAAAAGCTCCCTTAAAATTTATTTTAGTTTTTTCATTCTCCACAACTTTTTTTGTAGCTGAAAATACTCCATCTGAAACTACGAGATAATCAACTTCATTTACATCTCCGTCTGTAAACTTTAGCTGTATTTTATCTTTTTTATGTTCAATTTTTTCAATTGTTTTATTAAACCTTAATACATTAGAAAATAATTTATCTTTTAAAAACTTAATTAAAGAGGATCTTTTGAGTGTAGTATATTTTTCTGTACCTACATTAAATTGAGTTAAATCTAAATTACATACTTCGCTTTGATTAGAAAAAAAATTTAAAGTTTTTGGATTAAAAAAATCTGATTTATTTAATTCTTTAAATCCAATTTGATTTAAAATAGAAACACTATTAACCGCAAGCTGAATACCAAAACCTTCGTCTAGGTTTAATCTTTCTCTTTTTTCATAAATAATAAAATCATAATTTAAATCTTTTTGTAAAAAATTTCCTAAAGTCAATCCAGCTATACCAGCTCCTATAATTGCGATTTTTTTTTTCATTAATTAAAATTTGAAAGTTGTTTGAATATTTTTTTAGTAAATGAAGGAATAAACTCATCGTTAGCTTTCAGAGAAAACCATTGAGATTGAATTGGAAGTTTTGATGAATATTTATAATACAAATTTATATTTAATTTTTTATTAGAAATAGAATTTTTAAAATTTGAGTGAAAATTCCAATTTTTGATTTTTTTTTTAGTTTTTGTTTCTTTAATAGGAGGAAAAAAAAAATTATCTAAAAATCCTAGATTGTGGTTTTTTGTTAGAGCAATTTTTTTTTTTACTTTGTTGATGCAGCAAAAAATATCATAATTTTTCTCTAGTAGCTGACTTTTTTTTATTTTTTTAAATTTTTTGGCAGACTTAAAGTACTTGCAGGCACTTTTAATGTTACATTTAAAACATGCTGGTTCTTTTGGTTTGCAGACTAAAGCACCAAACTCCATCAAAGCTTCAACGAAATCTGAATGTCTTTTTGTCTCAAAAAGAGATTTTTTATTATCATCAATAATTTTAATTAAGTCTATAGAAATTTCACGTTTGTTAAGTATTCTTGAAAATACTCTTCTAACATTACCATCGATAGCAATTGTAGGTCTCTCATATACAAAAGCTAGTAGAGCATTTGCTGTATAATCACCTATTCCTGGTAATTTTTTAATATCAATCATTTTATTTGGTAGTTTAGAATTATAATCTTTAACTAATATTTTAGCGGTCGCTAAAAGATTTCTTGCTCTTCTGTAGTATCCAAGACCTTCCCATAGCTTTAAAACTTTTTTTTCGCTAGATTTTGATAACGACTCTAAAGTCGGGTGGTAAAGTAAAAAATTTTTGAAGTAAGGAAGGGCAGTTTTAACTTGTGTTTGCTGCAGCATAAACTCACTTAAAAGTCTGTAATAAAGCTTTTTTGGTGATTTTTTACTAACACGCCAAGGTAATTTTCTGCTGTTATTATCATACCAAGCTAGAATTTTTTTTGATAAATTGTGAGGTAAATGCATAATAAAAAAAATAATAATAAAACTAATACTTTCATACAAGGTTTAAGACCTTTTTCTAAGTCATTACCTCATGGGCTAAAAGGATTATTGAAAAAAGGTAGTTATAATTTTTCTAATATAGTCGACAACTGGGCCAAAATGGTCGGTGGAGACCTGTCAAATGCATGCTATCCAAGTACAGTAAAAATGGGTAAAGAAATGAGCGATGGAACCCTAGTTTTAAACGTCATTCACGGTAATGAGCTTATAGTGGAGTATGCCAAACAAGAAATAATGGACAAAATTAACAGTTTTTTTGGTTTTAATTGCATCAAGAAAGTTAAACTTAAAGTTGTTCAAGAAAAAAAGTTATTTAAAAAAAATTTACCATTAAATGAGAGTAAATTGAATTATAGTAATAAATTAGAGAATATTAAAAATGAAGAACTTAAGAAAACATTAAACAAACTAATCGAAGCTTATAATGCTAAAAATAATTAAGAATTTTTTTTTATTATCTATTTTTTTTCTATTTTTAAGTTGTGACTCATCCTCGCAAAGTAAGAATAATTCTAATAGTTTGGTGGAAGTGAAGGTCTTTTCTTCTCTCACATGTCCGCATTGCGCTGATTTTCATGGAAAAATTTATGAAAAGTTAAGAAAGGAATACATTAGTGTTGGAAAAGTAAAATTTGAACACATAAGTTTCCCGCTTGATCTAGCTGCTTTAAATGCCGAAAAAATTTTACAGTGTAATAACAATTCTCAGACAAACTTTAAGTTCTTAACAGAGATTTATAAAAAGCAAAATAAATGGGCAGTAGGAACTGATATAAAAAAAATTAATAATTCTATTAAAGCTATTGGTAAAAAATTTGCTCTATCAGATGATGTAATGAATAAATGTTTAGTTGATGAAAGTCTTGAAGAAAAAATTTTAAACGAAAGAATTGAAGCTCAAAAAAATTATAAGGTTAGTTCAACACCTACTATCTATTTAAATGAAAAAAAATATGAAGGAAAAAAAAATTATAAATCTTTTAAAAAAGCGCTTGATAAACTCTTATAATGAAATTTAAAAAACTGGAGATTACAGGATTTAAATCTTTTTTTGATAAAACTCATTTTTATATTGAAAATGGTCTAACTGGGATAGTTGGTCCTAACGGATGTGGAAAGTCTAATATAGTAGAATCTTTAAGATGGTGCATGGGAGAAACATCTGCAAAGAGTATGAGAGGGTCAGGTATGGAGGATGTTATATTTGCCGGTACATCAAATCGACCTTCTAAGAATATTGCAGAAGTTTCTATACAAATTGATAATACTGACAAAGATGGATCTATGCAATTTAATGAATTAGATGAAATAAAAGTTACAAGAAGAATTCAGGTAGACAAAGGTTCAAAATATTTTATCAATCAAAAAGAAGTGAGGGCAAGAGATGCTCAAACCTTTTTTGCAGATTTATCTACTGGAGCACATTCGCCTTCGCTGATTAGCCAGGGAAGAATTGGCTCACTTGTAACATCTAAACCGGCGGAACGTAGAGCGGTATTAGAAGAGGCTGCCGGTATATCTGGCATCCATGCTAGGAGAGAAGAAGCAGAATCTAGGTTGTCAGCTGCAGAAAACAATTTAAAGAGAGCTGATGAGCTAAGAAGACAACAAGAAAAACAATTGGAAAACCTTAGAAAACAAGCTGAGGAAGCAACTAGGTATAAAGAAATCTCAAAAGAAATTAAAAGTATTGAAGCTGGTCTTTATTACCTAAAATTAACAGCAATAGAAAAAGATAAATCTGAAATAACCGAAAAACTTAATGAGCAAGACAATGAATTAAGTGCTGTTAAAATAGATTTAAGTCACAACAACGAATTGCTTGAAGAGGAAAATAAAAGACTTTCTCCCCTAAGAGATAAAAAAATGGAAAATCTATCTAGATTACAAAAATTAAATCTTGAAATGTCAAATTTAGATGATGAAGAGTCTAGGATTAAAAGTATGCAAATTAAACTTCAAAACTCTTTAGAAACTATGGACTCGGACCTACAAAGAGAGAAAAGTATATCTTTGGATGCATCACTAAATGAAAAAAGAATTCTTGGGGAAAAAGATGAGTTGTTAAAAACAGAACAAGAACTTTCTCAAACTGAAGTAAAATCTCAATCAGAATTAAATCAGTCTAAAGAGAGTTTACAACAACTCCAAATTCAATTAGATGAAATTATTAATGAAATAGAAGGTTATATAAATTCTGATAAAAAATTAACTAAAGATCTCTTTGAAAAATTAAAAAAGATAGTTAACCAAATTACTTCGTCTCAAGAACTATATGCTTCTTCTTATGGAAAAAATGAATCAATTAAAAGCGACTCTATTAAGAGAAGAGAAAGGATTAAAAATATAGATATAGAACTTGAAAACTGGAAAAGCCTAAAAAATAATTCTGATAAAATGATCAAAGAACTAAACGAAAGAAAAAATAAAATTAAACTTGAAATTAATGAAAATCAAAAAAATCCTGAGAAAATTGCTACTAACAAAGGACAAAATATTCAAAATATAGAAAACACTCAAAAAAGAAGTGAAGAACTTGATGGAGAATTAGCCAAAGCTGAAGAAAAGTATAATTTAATTAATAAAAACTTAAAAGAAATTCAAGAAAAATTTAGTGTGTTAAGAGAAAACAAAGCAAGAAATGAAGCAACTATAGAAGGTATTGAAAAAAGAAAAAAAGACTTAATTTATTCTGCTAAAAATGATCTTCAGCTAGATAATGAAAAAAACCTTTTATCTATTTCAGATTTAAATAGTTTAACACCTGAGGCTTATCCTAATTTAGAAAAGCAGGAGTCATTACTTGAAAAAATTAAAAAACAAAGAGATGCTTTGGGTTCAGTTAACTTAAAGGCAGATGAAGAAACTAAAAGATACCAAGATGAAATTAAAAAAATGGAAGATGATCGAGCAGATCTCTATTCAGCTATTGTTAAACTTAAAGCCTCTATTGACGAACTTAATCAAAAAGGGAGAGAGAAACTTTTAGAAGCCTACACAAAAGTTAACAGGAAATTCAATGAAGTTTATACAAAATTATTTAATGGAGGTAGTGCAAAACTAGAACTCGTAGATTCAGACGATCCTTTGGAGGCAGGTTTGGAGATGTTAGTCTCTCCTCCAGGAAAAAGATTGCAATCAATAACCTTGCTTTCAGGTGGAGAACAAGCACTTACAGCATTATCTCTTATCTTTGCTGTGTTCTTGGTTAATCCTTCGCCAATTTGTGTTTTAGATGAGGTGGATGCACCTTTGGATGATGCAAACGTAACAAAATTTTGTGCTTTGTTGGATGAGTTAATAAAAATAACTCAAACAAGATTTATTATTATTACCCATCATGCTCTAACAATGTCTAGAATGCACAGACTGTACGGGGTAACAATGCCAGAAAAAGGGGTCAGCCAGCTTGTGGCTGTAGATCTAGAAAAAGCAGAGGAATTAGTAGCCTAATCTATAATGCCAGATGAAGACTTTAAAACTCGCCTAAAGATTGCAAAAGATAAGCTTAAGAATTTTAAAAAAATTACAAATAATAACCAAAATAGCTCATTTATAGGAGGTGCTTTTAAGTTAGGCACAGAGTTAGTGTCAGCTGTGCTAGTTGGGACAATTATTGGGTTTATTTTAGATACTTGGTTTGGTACTAAGCCTTGGTTAATAATTGTTTTCTTTTTTCTAGGTTCCGCAGCTGGAATACTAAATGTAATAAAAGCTGCAAAAAGAATGCAAGAAAAAAATTAATTTAAAATTTTATGACAACAAATCCAATGCATCAATTCACAGTTCATAGAATTGGTCCGGAAATCAAAATAGCAGGTGTTGACTTGTCTTTTACAAATGCAAGTCTATTCATGCTCTTAAGTGCTCTTACTATTTGTGGTATTCTTTTTCTTGGCACAAGAGAGAAAAAACTTGTTCCAGACAAACTGCAATTAATTTCTGAAATGATTTATAATTTTATAGCTAAAATGATTAGTGACACAGCGGGTACTAAAGCTAAACCTTATTTTCCTTTTATTTTTAGCTTGTTTATGTTTGTGCTTTTTTGCAACATGCTTGGTATGTTGCCTTATTCCTTTACAGTGACGAGTCACATTATAGTTACTTTGTTAATGGCTATATTCATCTTTATTGCTGTGACAATTATAGGTTTTTTAAAACATGGTTTTGGTTACCTTAAACTCTTTGTACCGAGTGGGGTTCCAATGGTCTTACTTCCACTTATTACAATAATCGAAATAATTTCTTATTTGAGCAGACCGGTCAGCCTTTCAGTTCGTTTGTTTGCGAATATGATGGCTGGACATACCATGTTGAAAGTTTTTGGAGGATTTGTTATTAGTTTAGGAATGCTGGGGGGTTGGTTACCACTTGGTTTTTCAGTAGCATTAACGGGCTTGGAGATATTAGTTGCATTTTTACAAGCTTATGTTTTTGCAATTTTAACCTGTATCTATTTAAATGATGCATTAAATTTACACCATTAACAAAAAAAAAGGAGGAAAAATGGAGTTAGAAGCGGCAAAAATGATTGGAGCAGGTCTCGCTGCAATCGCATTAGCAGGAGCGGGAGTTGGTATTGGAATAATATTTGGTAATTATTTATCAGGTGCTATGAGAAACCCCTCGGCAGCTCAAAAACAATTCCCTAATTTGCTTTTAGGGTTCGCTTTAGCAGAAGCAACTGGTCTGTTTGGATTAGTTATCGCGCTAATTATATTGTTTGCATTTTAAGTAATAGTCTTATTTTAAATGAGATTATTTCTTCTTAGCATCGGAATTTTTACAACAAGTAAAACTGTCTTGTTGGCGGCTGAGGCTGGTATGCCTCAGCTAGATCCGACCTATTGGGCTTCTCAAGCATTTTGGTTAATTTTAATTTTTACCGCATTATACTTGACGCTATCAAATTTATTTATTCCAAAAATTAAAGATAATATTGATAGTAGGGAAAATAAAATCAAAGATGATTTAGATGAAGCACAAAAGTTAAGAAGTCTAGCGGAACAAAAACTTAAAGAGTACGAGCAATCTATAGAAAAAGCTAAAAAAGAAGTACAAAAAATTATCTTTGAGAGTAAAAATGAATTGAACTCACAGATACAGAACAAAAAAAAAGAATTTGATAAAGAAATTGAAAAAGAAATTGAGGCCGCAGAAAAAGAAATAGAAAACTTAAAAAAAGACTCACTTAAAAGTATCTCAATAATATCTGAAGAAATGGCCTCAAGGGTAATTGAACAAATATCAGGTGAGCCGATGAATCTAAGTAGTGTTAAAGCGGCTATACTTGAATCAACAAAAAAAAACTTAGGTAAATATATATGACAATTGATGCATCCTTTTGGGTTGCTATTTCATTCTTTATTTTTTTAGGGATTTTAATTTATTTTAAAATACCACAAAAAATAATTGGAGCTTTAAATGGTGGTATTGACACAATTAAAAATGAAGTTGATAACGCTGAAGCCCTTAAAGAAGAATCCAAAAATATTTTAAGTGAATATGAAAAAAAAATCAGCAATGCCAAAGGTGAGGTTAAGCAGATGATTGATCTAGCTACTGAGGAAACGGACAAAACTATTTTAAAGACAAATCAAGAATTTCATGTTCAACTAGAGAATAGAAAAAAAAATACTGAAGATCGAATTAAACAAATGAAAAACCAAGCCTTAAAAGACATCAAAAATGTTTCTGTTAAAATATCTGTTCAAGCAGTTGAGGTGTTGCTGAAAAAATCTTTAGATAAAAATAAGTTAAATAAGATATTTGCCTCAAGTATAGAGGAAACAAAGTCAGCTCTTAAAACAAAATCTACATAAAAAAAATTTAGGTTCGCAAAAAAAAATAGGGCGAGTGTTTAAACCCGCCCTATTCTTAAAACGCGTTATACTATCTAGTAGATCTAGCGCTAGTATTTTGCATTGCACAAGCCCAAATAATAAGACCAAAAGCGATCTTATTTAAAAAGTCTGCAGCATTATAAACAATGTTTAGTGTGTTAACGTCTGCTCCACCTGAAGTTAAATATCCAAACATATAACCTAGTGGGTATACAGCCCAACCAACAGTAACTATTATTCTCATAGCACTGAATGCAGTTTGCAATGATTTGTTACCAGCTTTAGCTGCTAATTGACCAGCTTCACCTGAGAAGATTTCAAATAGAATATATATCCATCCCGCCATTCCGATTATGAACCCCATCATTGCTGATATGTAGCCAGCTTCTCCAGCATAACCACCTATTAACATTACTAATGAACCTATTAAAAGTTTCCAGAATACTGATGATGGAACTTTTTTTACAGCTGCTAATACAAAATAGAACTCAAGCATTAGTAAAGGC
>Ga0115004_10003090_pt1 | contig 13598 bp, 9 predicted proteins | sample ArcticOcean_MG_C_10_FD_88737 | JGI IMG/M metagenome (GOLD analysis project Ga0115004, IMG submission 88737) | Marine microbial communities from western Arctic Ocean - ArcticOcean_MG_CB11_90 | ecosystem: Environmental > Aquatic > Marine > Oceanic | place: Arctic Ocean: Canada Basin | collected...
CAGCAAGGTTGTGGATATATCGGCAATCTGTAAATGTGAAATTTGTAGTTTGAACATCGATAGGAGTCTCACTTATACCATCAAATCGAAAAAAATTACTCCCATCGGAACTCACCTCAACAAAAGCCAACTCAATATAATCATCTGTAAAGCCATTTTCAAATACTGCAAAATCGGGACCTATACCATTGACGATAGCCTCATTAAATGTCACTATAGCTTCTCCACCATCACCCAAAGAAACGACTTGAGAACCAGTTGCAATGCCAATAGCATCAGAATCTTCACCGAAACTTGCTAATCCTGCACTAGGATTTAGTATGTTCATAGAACCTCGATTAACAATAACCTCAGAAGCCCAATCAATAATAATTGATGAATCGGAATAGATAGCAGTTGAACCTATATTACCTGGTGCAGGAGCAAATGATTGACTCCGTGAAAAGTAAGAAAACATTCCAAGCGCAAAAAGTAAAAATCTATTCATAGAATAAAAATTTAGAGGGGTTTAAACCAACATTAAACCTCGAAACTAAAGTTCCGGAAGTTGTATACTCATATACATATCCTGAATTGACAAACCCCATTGCATCACTAATGAAAATTGTATTTGAATATGAATTATATGCTACACCATATATGGTTGATAGGAATGATACATCTATAAAATAATAATTAATTATAGCATCTAAAACAGGGTCAAATAAACCTAAACTGGATTGATTTGAAGAAAAGTCATAATATGAAATCAAGAACTTATCATTCATTTTAGTGATTCCTGAGACCTCAAAATCAAATGTACTCTCAACGACGTCTGAAGTCACATTGATCTTAATCATTCTAGAAGGAATATCTGCATAATTCCCTCTAGATACTATATACACATTCCCTTCATTATCAGTAATACACCTACTTGGATTTAATCCTACAGTTAATTTTTTAATCTCAGTGTTTGAGTTTAAATCAATAATAGAAACCGTAGAGTCCATTACTGGTGTATTCAATCCTCCTGAATTAGAAACATACAACTTACTACCTGAAATAGTTAAATCTTCAGGATTTAAACCAACAGCTATACGTTCTGTGACTTCTAGCGAAATTGTGTCGATAACATCTACATATCCATCATAACATGTTACGTATGCACTTCCATCGTAAAACTCTATATTTCTTGGCTGCTTAGAAATCCCACCATTTTGCATTGATATTTGCTTAATTGATGTAAATGTTGTTGCATCAATAACTTCAATTGTACTTGAAACATTTACAATAACATACACCTTAGAGCCATATCGTTTAATATCGTTACCCGTATCTCCTAGGTGTCTTCCAGACTTAGAAACAAACAAGTTATTAGAGCTACTCATCGAATTATTATCGATCCAAGATAAAGATGAATTATTCTGCTGAAATAAACCTTCACACAGCACCACTGTTCCATTTTTAAGAACATCTGCTAAAATATCTACTTGAGGCTTCTCTTTTTTACAAGAAACTAAGGATACTGATAAAAAGAGAACACTAATTAAACGCATAACTTAAAGATATTGAATAATTGACACCAGGCATTGTATAGGATCGAACATAGGCATAAGAAGAATTTAATATATTTTTCACATTCCCTATTAATTTTAACTCTTGAGAGGAGCTAATTGTGAATGTTTGAAACATACTCACATCCATCAAGAAAAAGCCATCTAATTGATTCGATATAATATTTTCGTTAAGTGCGTATCTTTTAGATACATAAAAGCTCGAAATACGAATGCCGGTTTTCTGAAAATTAAAAGTAACGTCCGCATTTGCTGTATGCTCAGGAATATAGGCTACTTGATTTAGATATGTTGGTGAATATGGGTCTGTAACATCAATTGTTTTTTGGTAAGTATAGTTTGTACTCAAAGCTAATTTCCAAGAATCTGTTATGTTAAATTTAAAATCAAATTGAAGCTCACTTCCGAACGTATTTGCTCTCCCTACATTTTGTATAGACCAAACAAATAAATTCTTTGTTGGAATAGCAACAATCTTATTCTTTATATGATTAAAGAAAATAGAAGATTTAAAATCTAAATTGATTTTAGGGTTAACACGGGAGCATAAAAAGCCAAGGTTTGTTTGGTGTGCATCCTCAGGTAATAAATTTAGATTACCAATATTATTATAATACAACTCATTAAAAGAAGGCATTCTAAAAGAATTACGATACCATAATTCTAATTCGGAATCTCCCCCAAAGCCCCTAGTTTTTAGACTTATAAACGGATTAACACGAACTCGTTTTTTTGGCACCCCTCCGTTATTATTTTGTTCATTAACATATTGCCCCGAAACCTGTCCTGTCAAGCAAAAAAGCGAATTATTATACCTAGCACCGACCATAGAGAAAGAATGGTGACGAAGAGGCTCTGCAAATGTTATATCATTAACTATCAAATCAGAAATCGTTTGCTCAACCCCTCCAAAAAAATTCCATTTAACAAAATACTTTATAAAAGAAACACCTGCATTTAAATTTCGATTATTGTAATTATAATCTAAGTATCCTTGGCTATTTAAATATGTTGGGTCAAAATACCGTTGTTTTTCAATCGCTCCATTTAGAAAGGTGCGAATATAAAATTTATTATTACGCCACTTAAAATCTGTAAACAATCTATCAGAATCTGTTTCTAGACTTTCATCAGCGGTTTGATTGTACAAAATAACAGCTCCGGGTAATTCTTGCTTAATTGACTTATGCCGATATCCTATTTTCCAAATTCCTTTATTAAGTTTCGCTCCTGCTGACACTCCATAATTATAATCTAAGTAATTATTATTATTTCTCGTTCTACTCAATTCACTTAAGCCATTTAGTATAGAATAACTATAATTACCTTGAGCATTTTGCCGTGATCCAAAAGCACTAATAAAAAACTTATCCGGATTAAACTTTACTGCTGTGTATCCTTTAAGCTGGCCAAAAGATCCAAAATTAATATTAGCACGAATAGTAAGAGTATCCTCAGAAAATGAATTTTCCATCGTTTTTATCATGAAATTACTTCCACTAATCTGAGCTGAAACAGGAATTAAAAAATTTGAATTTAATCCAACTGAACTTATTAACTGCTCAACGTTATCAACAATTAGCTGACCTAAATTAACTTGACCAGTCTGTGAATTGTTTAGCGGAACACCGTCAACAATAATTGAAGAGTGATTTGCGCCTAAACTTCGCATAGAAACTGTTTTTAATCCTCCAACACCACCATATGACCTCAAATTAGTCCCTGGCACCTTTCTCAATAAATCACCAATATCGATTGGTTGTAAAGCATCTATGACATCTCTATCTATAACTAGACAAAAAGACTTCTGCTTCAAAAAAAGGTGAGAAGCCAAAACATCTACTTCATTAAACTGTTGAATAGTATCAAATTGCCCATATAAATTAGAGCAAATAAAAAGAATAAATATGTAAAGAAATTTAGTCATTAAAAAAGGGGGATATTAGACCCCCTTTTAATTTATTTGACAATTTTATGAGAGAATTTACCATTTTTATTGGTAACACTTAAAAGATAAATTCCACTGCTCAAATCAGAAAAATCTACATTTGAGACTTCACTGTGCTCTTGTGAAAGAATTACATCACCACTTAAATCAGTTAAAGTGAGTATTCCACTTTCTCCTATAACTTTTAATCTATCTTTTACAGGATTAGGGTACACCGAGAGTTCTGAAAACTTATTTTGAGCTATACTCATAGAGGGATCCATTACAGATACAACATCATCAAGAACATAATATGCCGGAGTATTCATACCAAAGTCTCCATTATCACTTGACTCTTGTGAGAATGTAATTTTGCTTACAGGAAAATTAATTTCCTGAGAAATATTAATTTTTTTCCAATCTTTCACAATATAATCTTGTGTATTATCAGTAAAACGATAATCTGCCAACAACACCTCTATACTGTCTTTATTTACTCCTGAAAAATCTTCACAATAAACCCAAATACGATAAAAATCTTCACCATTGGTTCCGTCATCTAATCCATTTGCATCATTAAAAGATCCAAATTTTTTCGCGTATTCATCACCATCTCTCATGGAGATAGCAGTGTATGTAGCATTTGTTATTTCAATAGAGACTATAGATTGGTATTCATTATCGCAAGTAATAGAACCAAATTGATAACCCATGGCATAATTTGAGGAACCGTCATGTCCACCTCCTGTAAATGCACTATACTGATTATTATATCCTGAAGTTATCGTGTCCGTAACATTTGAGATTGCATAACCAGCCCATGAGCCCCACTGAGTATCATAAACATTCAAAAAACTAATCTCATTTTGAAAAGACTCAAAGATAAAAGCCCCATTACCATCAGAGTCGTTATTATATGATTCGAAATCTAAGCTAAAAGACTCAAAATCAATGGTTTGCTGTGCGTTTAAAGCTACCCCAAGCATTAGAGCAGTAGATAATAAGTAAATTTTCTTCATCGTAATTAATTAATAGTATAAAACGTTGAAAAAATCAGGAAAGAGAAATGATATGCGCTGCAGCACATACTAAATCCGACTTTATTCTGAAGTCTTCTTTAAAATATGACTTTGGCAAGTATTCTGACTCACACCATATCGGTTTGACCTTCCCATCCTACTCTGAGGACAGTGGTATAACAAACCGACTTTAAGTGCTTACAGCTGCAGATACAGTTCTGGATTTACACCAGATTCCTTATTATTCACCCCGTGAACCAAAAGTCGAATCAAAGATACTACATTTATTGTAATAGACATATACTAATTAATTCTTATCTAACTTAAATGTGTATTGCAACATGATTGTACGAGGTTGCTCAATCTTAAGTGGACGTAGAGAATACGTTCTATTTCCGATGTTCGCACTAATTATAGCAACTTTGTGCTTTTCACTTATTTTATATGAAACTCTAGCATCAAAAATCCAATTTCCATGCCTGTGCGAATTATAGAAGTCCATATATTCGATATTTTGAATGTACGTCAAATCTTCGGTCAACTCTTCAAAGTCTCTAATTACGATATCCATGTTTTCAATTTTACTGAAGTATTTAACACTTACTCCGACTCCAAGTTTTTCCCAAAATGTAAACTCTATATCTCCTTTAACATTATGCAAAAATCTATATTTAAGAATCCCTTTTGAAGGGTCTAAGGATGTAGAGTTATAACTATATTCTTTATTGTAATACACCGAATCAACTGCGTAAACAAAATCAGGTGAAAGTGACTTAGGAACAATATAATTGTATCCTGTCATGAATGTGACATCTGTTTTCTTTCCAATTCTAGCCTTTCCTGAAAAGGATACATCAATTCCTAAAACTCTTGATTGACCTGTATTCATAAATCTAAATCCTGCAAAATTAGAAGGGTTACTACCATCTCCCCAAAAACCAAAAGTATATTCGATTGTGTTTTGATATTCCTGCCAAAAAGCAGCTAAATCTATATAACCATAAATATTTCCTAATTTGATTCCTTGCTTTATTCCAACTTCAGCATTCCAACTTGTTTCTGGCTTTAATTCAGGATTTGGAAACACACCAAAATTACCAACTCCTGTTCTAATATAGCGTTCTGTAATAGTGGGAAATCTATACCCTTGACCATAAGAAGCTCTTAAATATGTTTCCTGATAAACCTTAATACTTGCTCCGGCTCTAAAAATTGGTTTTAGAGCTGTAATAGAGTTATTCAACTGAAAGTACTCTAGTCTTCCACCTACAGATAAATTAATGATTTTATTGATCTTTTTTTCTAATTGCGTGTATGCAGAAACATTCAACATTTGATTATTAGGACTTCCTGAACCAACATACATATTAGCGAATGAATTTGTAAAAGTTCCTGTGATACCACCAATAAAATCTAAATGATCTAAATTCTTATACCTTTTTCTGAACATATAATCACTATAATATGTTGTAGCTTCGTTGGACTGATTCGCCGTCATTTGATTATTAGAATGCAACAACCGTGCTCTTAGAGTATGTTTCCCATTGGCCTGCGTGAAAAAATTAAGATATGGGTCAAGATTAAAAATAAACTGTTCCTGAAGAAAAACAGCCCCTGGATATGCTCTATATAAATCTGTAGAATCACCCAGCCATGCAAATGCCAAGTTCGTGTGAGAAATCATTATATTTCCATTTAGACCGTAACTTAAACCTTTATATTTCTTAGATCTATATCTTAGATTGAAATTGATCCGAGCTCTTTTAGAAGACATCTGTTGTTCATTGAAATTCGAAACAGTATCAGCATTCTGAGATGAAGCAACAATTGAATCTTCAACTGGTGGCCCAATATACCCATGATCATAATTAAAATTACCGCCAACAACAACGTCAAGGTTATTAATCATTCTAGAGTGTAAAAAATTAACTCCTGAAATCAATGGGAAGTTATCATACCAAGTAGCACCCTCCTGACTTGGCTTAGAATAAAAACCTGAATAAATGTTAACCTTAGTTTTTGGCTTTGTTTTTGGATAAGCTGTTCTAATATGTATGGATCCCGAAAGCGCAGAACTACCTGACAATACTGATGCCGCACCTTTAATAACTTCAATTTGATGAATATTTTCTACAGGAATAAACCCCCATTCAGGCCTTCCAGCATCCCCAGACAACATAGGCATATCGTCAACAATTACAGCGACTTTTGACCCCACTCCAAATGTAAATCCTGATCCACCTCTAATCTGTGGCTCACCATCTAATATATTTAAGCCAGGAGTTTGATCAAGGGCTGTTTCAATACTGCGCGTGTTTTTGTTTTCAATGAGCTCAGGCCTTATTATTTCCATAGAAACCGTTTGATCCTCTAAAGCCTTATCAAATTTTCCCACTTTTACATCTACACCTTCAATTTCTTGAACATATGACTTTAATATAATATCATTTGTAACTGTACTATAAGGAATAATCATAATGCTAAACGTATCCGTTATCATTGCTGAATAACGACAAACGATTCTACAATTCCCCGCAGGGATTTGTAATTCATAGTTCCCTAGGTAATCCGAATGCGTTCCGATAGTAACATCTTTACGATATATTATTGAAGCTCCCATTACAGGCTCCCCTTGTTCATCTAAAACTTTTCCAAAAACTTTTCCATCTTGGCAAAAAGAAAAGCTCGAAATAAATAATATTGTTATTACCAGTAGTCGCTTCATAATATGCATAAAAAAGGGTCGTATTTTAATACGACCCCAAAATTAATTCTTTTTTATTAGCTCTTCTAATTCTTCAGAATTTCGAATGTATATACTTTATTATTTATATCTAAATGTACAAAATAAACACCTGAAACTGTATTAAAATCAACGCTACTAGAAACTGTTCCAGCTTGAACTGTTTGACCTAAGCTATTGAATATTTTATAAGTCCCTTCTAAATCAATGACTGAATTGAAATACACTTGATTTGTAGAATTACTCATTGAAACATTAATTCCATCATTCGCATTCTCATTAATTGCATTTGCACCTGAATTATAAATTAACTCAACGTCATCAATTAATACAATATCATCATCACTTCCTTCTCCGCCTATTTCATTTGTAGTAAACGTTACTAAGATATAAGCATTATCCGTAGCTGGACCTGTGTAGTTAAATGCAATTGCATGACGCTCCCAGGCACCCTGTGTAGATGGATAGTTATCAACTGCTGTAGCAACAACTTCAGCAGCAGACGCAATATCTTCCGGGTCTCTATAATTATAATCAGTATGTAATGTCGCTTTCATTCTAGCATTATCATTACCACCATTTGGAGTATATTTCACCCAATAAACAATAGAATCGGGTTTATCTATTAGTGCCTGAGAAAAATCTTGATTGCCAGCAATTGTCTTATTATGGTTACTTGGACTTGTAGCAATAGTACTTCCCATTACAATTTGACCCAAAGTGACGTTTCCATTAGCCACTGTTCCAAATACGCTATTAGAAAAAATTTTACAGCTCGAATTCCCTGTAGAACCTGGTCTAACATCAGAAGACATATCACATTGATTACCAGCAAAAATTGCCCATGTTCCAGAAGCAGTTAAGAAACTATTCCAATTATCTGGTTCATCATTAGTTGTCCAAGACTCCATGTCCCCATTCCCTATCTGGGCTTGTGCAAAAGAATAAGTTCCAGCAAAAGCTAATACAGTAAAAAGTAGTATTCTTTTCATATTAAATATGGTTTTTAAGTTAGACGTTAAATATATAAATAAAGGATTCATTTTGAAACAATTAAATATTAATTGAAAACAATCGTTTCTTATAAAAGGCATTTGATAAAAAGTTAGCACAAATGATAATGGACAAATTGAACGTCATATTTGCAAATTAAACAACTTGCACCCTTTGGATTAATGCTTACTTTTGAAACAATGAACCCAAATCAAATAAACTCTACTATCGAACTTCCAATTATGGAAGAGTTTTACACCATTCAAGGAGAAGGCTTCCACTCAGGACGCGCTGCATATTTCATCCGAATTGCTGGATGTGATGTTGGCTGTGTTTGGTGCGATGTGAAAGAAAGTTGGACCGCTGGTGACCATCAACTAATGTCTTTAGACAAGCTCATTAAAAATGTAATTAGGAGTGGTACTAAATTCTGTGTAATAACAGGAGGAGAGCCTTGCATGTATGATTTAACTACCTTAACAAACAAGCTGAAATCGAACAACATTGAATTGGCTATTGAGACTTCAGGCTGCTATAACCTGAAAGGACAGATAGATTGGTATTGCTTCTCACCTAAGAAATTTAAATCTCCTGTTGAGGATGCTTATAAAAAAGCCAATGAACTGAAGGTTATAATTAGCCACGCATCAGATTTTGATTGGGCAGAAAATCATGCCGCTAAAGTTTCAGCTAATTGTAAATTATATCTTCAATCTGAATGGTCAAAACAGGAACGATTTTTGCCTTTAATCATTGACTATGTGAAAAGTAATCCTAAATGGAAAATCTCTTTGCAGACACATAAAACAATGAATATACCATGATAATAAAATATTTTCTAATTGCTCTAAGTCTAATCTTCTTTGTGTCATGTTCAACATCGCAAAATTATTCAACAAAGAATAAGAAAGCCATTAAGCTTTTTGAACAAGGAAAAGCAGCACCTTCTCAATCAATAGACAAACAGGCACATACACCGAACTATAAGGAAGGTATTCGTTTAATGAAAAAAGCAATAGAAAAAGATCCTACCTTTTGGGAAGCGCATCTGTTTGCTGGTGAAATGTGCGAATTAATTCGTGACTACCCTTCTGCTATTGAGCATTATAAAAAAGCACTAAAAATTAATCCACAGCCTAGTTCTACAGGCAGTACATATTTCTACTTAGCTAACTTACAACATGCCGTTGGTGACTATGACGACGCAATCACAAACATATATTTATTCCAGACATTTCAAAATGCAAATCCTGATCTTGTGAAAAACTCACATGAGATTCGAGCAAATTGTGTTTTCGCTAAAGAGTCTATGGAAAATCCATTAGATTTTAATCCAATTAATATTGGCCCTGGCATAAATACAACAGACCCAGAATATTTCCCTACAATTACAGTAGATGGAAAGACAATATTATTTACACGTAGAATTGCTGATAACCGAGTAGATACTCCTAAAAAAGAACAAGAGGACTTTTATATTTCTCAATTGAGTAATAATAACATTTGGCAAACAGCGATCACAATGCCCTCTAACGTGAACACTGTAAACAATGAAGGAGCTCCAACCATTGCTGCTGATGGACGTTCACTCGTCTTTGTTGCATGTCCCGATGTGACGGGAACAAATTATGGTGAGAATAGAAATGGACATGGTAGCTGCGATTTATTCTACACAAAGAAACTAGGAAACAGATGGACTAATCCAGTTAACTTACCTGGTGCAGTAAACACATTTGCATGGGAGTCACAGCCATCGCTTTCTGCTGATGGAAAAACAATGTACTTTGTTCGTCGTGTTAGTCGTCGTGGAGAACAAAAGAACTCTGATATATTCGTGACACGTTTAGACAAAAATGGAAAATGGGGAACAGCTAAGTGTTTACCGAATTACATTAACACTCCAGGTATAGAAGAGTCTGTATTAATCCACCCAGATGGAAAAACATTATATTTTGCATCTCGTGGACATATAGGAATGGGAGGTTTAGACTTATTTATGTGCCGCTTGGACAAGAACGGAAAGTGGTCAAAACCTGAGAACCTAGGTTATCCAATTAATACGCAATATGATGAAAACTCATTAATGGTATCTCCTGATGGGGAAATTGCATTTTTTGCTTCTGATCGTACTGGCGGATTCGGAGATTTAGATATTTATTACTTCGCAATGCCTGAAGCGCTTCGACCTACTAAAACATTATATTTTGAAGGTCTTGTCTACGATATCAACACACGCAAACCAGTCCCTGGTAAATTTGAGCTAATTGATATTAAAACCGGAGAAATAGTTATTCTTTCTGAAGCAGATAATTTAACGGGTGAATTTATAGTTTCGCTTCCAACTAACTGTGAATACGCTCTAAATGTTTCTTATACTGGCTATACCTTCTTCTCCCAAAACTTTGACATGAAGAATACTGAGATCCTTGAGGCAATTCACATGGATGTTCCAATGGTTCCTATCAGCGGAGAATATTCACAGCCAATTATTTTGGCTAATATTTTCTTCGACCTAGCGAAATCTACTTTAAGAGAAGATTCTTATATTGAGCTAACCAAGCTGGTTGATTTCTTAAAAGAAAATGAATCGGTGAAAATTGAAATTGGTGGACACACAGACTCTAGAGGAAACAATGCTAAAAATATAGAGCTATCAAAAAATAGAGCTAAATCTGTGCAAAAATATTTAATTAGAACAGGAATTGATTCAAAACGCCTGACTTCTAAAGGGTACGCTTCAGAAAAACCAGTTTATACTGATGTGGAAATTGAAATAATGAGCTCTGAAAAAGAAAAAGAAAAAGCGCATCAATCGAATCGTAGAACAGAATATAAAATCATTAAATAGTGCATTTCATTCGACTTATAAGACCGGCGAATCTCTTCATCATTGGATTAACAATGTATGGGCTTGGATGGTACTTGGATGGTGTCTCAACACACATTAAAGACTCTGGCTTAATGTCAGTTGAATTTGCTCTTCTTGTTTTTTCTACAATAATGATTGCAGCTGCAGGAAATATTATCAATGATTATTTTGATGTGAAAGCCGACAGAATAAATAAGCCTGAACGTTTAATAATCGGAAAATTTGTGAAACGTAGAATTGCGATTTTCACTCATTGGGTAATTAACTTTTTTGCGTTTGCTATTGCATTTTACTTAAGTTGGAAACTAGATACATTTTGGTATTTGTTCATTCATTTATTCTCTATCAATTTACTTTGGTATTATTCCATGTATTTGAAACGGAAATTTATAATAGGGAATGTACTAATAGCAATATTAACAGCACTAGTGCCTATTATTGTTGGGGTTTACTTCCATAGTATTCAAAACACGCCACTCTCTAAGCTTGATCAAAACTTAGCACCATTTCCGATTGAGACTAGTTTAAACTTTATCCTTTTAATTTCATTCTACTTGTCAGGATTTGCTTTTGCTTTAAATTTAGCGCGTGAAATTGTAAAAGATATGGAAGATGTTGAAGGTGATAAAAAATTAAATGCGAAAACATTACCTATCGTTTTAGGTTATACTAAATCGAAGGTAATATCTGCCCTTGTTTTATGCACAAGTATGGTTGGTGCTTCTATATCGTTTACATTTTTCAAACCCATTGAGCTAAAATTGTTTTTTCCTATTATTATTTCAGCATTATTTGTTTTAACCTGCCTATTATTACTACCCAGAGCAAAAACAAAACCACAATTAAAAGTGATTAATGATCTTATAAAATTGGCAATGATAGCAGGCTTAATTAGCCCGATATACTGGAAACTAATACTCCTGTATGGATAATATTAAAATTGTACTTGCCTCGAAATCACCTCGTCGTCAATACTTGATAAAAGAGCTTGGTTTTAATTTTGAAATTCGTACCAAAGAAGTGGCAGAAATTTATCCATCCGAATTAAACCCTTACAAAGTACCTGAGTTTTTAGCAGCGTTGAAATCAGGGCCAATAGCTCCTACTCTTGCTAATAATGAAGTTTTATTAACTTCTGACACAATTGTTCTATTAGAAGGGAATATTCTCGGAAAACCAAATAACGAACAAGAAGCAATTGAAATGATTAAAGCCCTCTCAGGAAAATCACATGAGGTAATAACAGGAGTTCAACTGAAGAGTTTAGACAAAACAATTTCCTTTTCATCCATTACAAAAGTCTTCTTTTCAGATTTAACTGAAGATGATATCTCTTTTTACGTTAAAAACTATAAACCTATGGACAAAGCAGGTTCATACGGTATTCAAGAGTGGATTGGTTATATCGGAGTATCAAAAATAGAAGGCTGCTATTATAATGTAATGGGGCTACCAATACATGATGTATACAAATCATTAAAACAAAACTTCTCCGCTTAGTATCGATACCGAATATTAGAAGTTTATTACATTTGTAATAATACAACAGCAAACTAAAAATACTAGTAAGACAAGGTGAAAGCCATAAAAAAAATCAGGTTCCTCTTAAATTCTAATGAAAAAAAAATTCTTTACAAATCTTGTTCTAGTCTTGATTCTGAATGTATTAGTGAAGCCATTTTACATACTAGGAATTGATGCCGAAATACTAAAACAAGTTGAAACACATAGTCCCGGAGAATATGGAGAGTACTTTTCAATTTTAGGATTCACCTTTATTTTGAATATTTTCTTGGATCTAGGAATCACAAATTACAATACCAGAAACATTGCGCGAAATAGTCAATCTATGCGAGAACAATTTTCTGGAATTATTACGTTAAGAGTTGTTCTGTCTATTGGATATATGATACTAATTTTAATTAGTGGTTATTTCTTAGGATACAATGAATATCAATTCAAACTACTATGCTTTCTAGCTTTCAATCAGATATTAGTAGCCTTCATCCTCTACTTTAGATCTAACCTTTCAGGATTACTTTTATTCAAACAAGATAGCGTTATCTCAATCCTAGACCGATTCTTGCTAATCATCATCTGCGCTGTTTTACTATGGGGAGGTGTGACCAATCAACCTTTTCAAATTGAATGGCTCATATGGGCACAAACATTTGCTTACGGTATAACAGGGTTAATTGCGGCGTACTTTGTCTTGAGGAAAACAGGGAGGATCAAGATAAAATTTCACTGGATATTCTCGAGAGAATTGCTTCGGAAAAGTTTGCCTTATGCCTTATTAATTCTATTAATGACCATTTATTATCGATCTGACAGCGTTATGCTGGAGCGAATGCTCCCAAATGGCGCTGAAGAAGCAGCGATTTACGCAAGAGGCTATCGATTCTTTGAAGCATTGAATATGGTTGGATATCTATTTGCTGGGCTATTACTTCCTATTTTCTCAAAGCTTTTAAAGCAAAAAGAGAGCGTACAC
>Ga0115004_10003092_pt1 | contig 13596 bp, 8 predicted proteins | sample ArcticOcean_MG_C_10_FD_88737 | JGI IMG/M metagenome (GOLD analysis project Ga0115004, IMG submission 88737) | Marine microbial communities from western Arctic Ocean - ArcticOcean_MG_CB11_90 | ecosystem: Environmental > Aquatic > Marine > Oceanic | place: Arctic Ocean: Canada Basin | collected...
AGTGCATTTACTTGGTGGGTCGGAATCAAGAAGGAGTTCGACGTAGAGATCGCTACAGTGAGGGCAAATACTGCAGGATTAGCACCAGCAGCTACAGCGATTGAAACCGCAAGTGGAACCAGCAAAACTGTGGCGCCTACATTTGACATAATTAGCGTAAAAATAGTAGCCATGATGGCTACCCCAATTTGTAGTCCCCAAACAGGCCAGCCATCCAACAAACTAAGAATCTGCTGGGCAATCCAACCGGCCGTCCCAGTAGCCTGCACAGCAATCCCAAGTGGGATCAAGCTAGCCAAAAGAAATACAGTATTCCAGCCGACCGACCCGTAGGCTTCATCCACTGACAGAACACGGGTTACAACCATACCGACAGCGCCAGTCAACAAACAAAGAGATAAGCGAATATCAGTCGTGAGGATCATCACTATAGCTATTGAAAAGAATGCTAAAGCCCAACCAACTTTTTGAGGTCGAACCTCTTCCCTTGGATACTCAGAAGTAACAATTACATAATCACGGTTGTTACTAAGACGCGTTAAAGATTCCCATGTTGTGTGAACAATCAACGTATCACCAGCAAATAAGGGTATATCAGTTAAACGAGTGGCCGAATGTTCTGGAGTTTCGACATGGCTCAAAGTTTCTGTACTACGGTGAATTCCTAAAAGTGAAAGACCGTGTGTTGCCCGGTATCTTATTTCTCCTGGTGTTTTACCAATTACTGGTGATCCGGGAGGTATTACAAGTTCAGCAACCCCAGCATGTGTTGCGGCAAACTCATCTGAAAAGTTTTGAAGTTTTGGCAGTAGTTCAAGTCCGAAGTCTACGGCAAACTCTTCGACCACCCTGCGCAATCCCAAAATTGCCAACCTACATGGAGCTTCAATTTGAGTTGTCGCCAGAGGCGCGACCACGCGCTTTCCACGATAGTCCGTACCAATGATGTAAATGTGATGCGCATCCATTAAATCAGCAAGAGAATGGCCAATCAAGATATTTCCTTCAGGAACTTTGACTTCAAAAATATCCACCTGTAGCCCATAGGTATTTTTTACGTATTCACGCATCGATTGCCCAGAAGCACCCTCGTCATTACTTTTTCCAGAAGGTAAGACCCACCTTCCAAGAATGATAAAGTAAAGTATCCCAGTAATAACAAGACAAATACCAATGGGAGTAACATCAAATAAACCAAACGGCTGCATCTGTTGGTTGGGAGGTAATCCTGCGTTGGCGACCCCCATAAGGTCATTCAACAAAATCAGCGGGGACGAGCCCACCATCGTAATGGTACCCCCCAAGATAGCACAAAAACCCATTGGCATTAACAAGCGCGACAGCGATATTTCTGTTCTTACTGATATTCGACTAGCAACTGGTAAAAAAAGTGCCGCGGCTCCAACATTTTGCATAAAGGACGAAATCACGCCAACCGAACCTGACATAATGGGGATAATTCGACGCTCTGTACTACCCCCAATTTTTAAAATGTATCCTGCCACTTTTGACATCAATCCAGTTTTATCAAGGCCGGCACCTATGATCATTACCGCTATAATCGAAATCACTGCGTTGGATGCAAAACCATCAAACAATGTTGAAGGATCTGCCAGATTATGCAAACCCGGCAATTGGCTCAAAAGACCCAAAGTGACCATTGCAAGGATGGCGGTAAGATCTATGCGAAAAGCTTCAGTAACAAAAAGAAAAACTGTGACCCCAAGGACTGCCAAAACAACTACCATTTCTGTAGTGAGCAATATTGGATCCATAGTAGTCATCCTTATAATTCTACGACTAAAAAGTACGACGAGAGTTCCACGTCACTTTCAGCTCAAGGGCGTTATTTAGCTTCCCAATCGGTCAATATGATTGAGCTTTAGGTTACAATAAAAATATAGGCAATATATGTTATGGCAAGCAATGGTGCATGGGCGCTGCAAACAAAACATTAAAATAGTGCCACGTTAAGGCAAAAAGATACAGTACCGGTTCATTACTAATATAATGTTTTCACTTCCAACTTGCTTCGCAAAACAGTTCAGGCGATATGGTCTCATGGAAAGTTTTAACCAATCGCCCTTTGACCAAACGTTTGTTCAAAACCCTTACCCAGCCTACGAAATCGCTCGTAAATTAGGTGACGTAGTTTGGTGGGAAGACTATGAAATGCCGGCAGCGGTAAGTCACCGCGCAGTGCGAATGATTTTAAGCAACCGCAATTTAGGAACTGAGCCACCCAGTCCAGCACAGTGCCCAATACATTTAACAGAATGGCAGGCTAATGAATCTCACTCAATGCTTGCACTCGAGCCACCCAGACACAAACGTCTGCGGGGATTAGTGCTGCGGGCATTTACAGCCAAGACTGTTGCCTCTACTTCAGACGAGATCAGAGCCACTTGCCACCGATTGATAGACGGATTTCCAGATAAGCCATTTGATTTTCTTAATTATTTCGCACGCCCTCTACCAGTGCGTGTAATAGCTAGTCTATTAGGCGTACCCACTGAAAAATGTGATGACCTCTTACGTTGGTCAAACGCAATGGTCGCTATGTATCAATCAAAGCGCAGTCATGAAATTGAGTTAGCAGCCAATCTAGCCACTATTGAGTTTACCGAATTTCTAGAAAGCTACATAACGCATCGGCGTAAAAACCCTCGCCCTGACCTATTGTCAGATTTAATCGCCGCTGAAGAATTAGGAGAAAAGCTGACTGGAGCTGAGCTGATTTCAACATGCATTTTACTATTAAATGCGGGGCATGAAGCTACCGTCCATACACTTGGCAACGCATTAAATACGCTGTTACCAACAAATTTTAGATCAGTAACATCCGAATTGATTGAAGAGGTTTTACGCTATGATCCACCGCTTCATGTCTTCACTCGTTTTGCTTATGAAGATATCGACTGCTTTGGTTATAGAATAGAGAAAGGCCAAGAGGTAGCTTGTGTATTGGCATCAGCGAACCGGGATCCAGCTTTTTTGGAAAATCCTAATATATTTGATCCTTTTCGTAAAGCTGGTCAACATCAGTCATTTGGAGCTGGCATTCACTTTTGTGTCGGCGCGCCATTGGCTCGATTGGAAATCAATTTGGGCCTAGCGACCCTTTTTGAACGCCTACCTAATCTACAAATAAATTCACCCGCAGAATACGGAGACACGTATCATTTCCATGGCCTAAAGGCTTTAATGCTGAAATATTAATATTATAGAGTTAGGCCTCTGTTAAAAATTTTCTATAATAAATAATTTATTTTTGATTGCAGAATAATCACTATTATTTTCTGGCAATTGAACTTTTAGTATTCAAAGCGTAAACGCCCCTAGAAACCAATAAGACCGAGCTCAGCACCGTGCCCCAAGACACATCCCAATCGCAGCTATTGCCCGACGCACAGACCGTGACAGAAGTCCAACATTACAGTGACAGTTTGTTTCGGTTTCGTGTCACGCGACCGGCGTCGTTGCGCTTCAGATCTGGTGAATTTGTAATGATCGGCTTGATGGGTGACCCAAATCCAGAGACTGGCAAAATAAAGCCACTTCTGCGAGCATATTCGATCGCGTCCCCATCTTGGGACGAGACCCTGCAGTTTTACTCTATCAAAGTTGAAAATGGACCACTTACAAGTAAACTACAACATATCAAGCCTAATGATCAGGTAATTTTACGTCCAAAGCCTGTCGGAACTTTAGTACATGACGCCCTGACAACTGCAAAACGAATTTGGTTTTTTTCCACGGGAACAGGTATTGCACCATTTGCGTCACTGCTTCGTGAACCCGAAACATACGAGCGATTTGAAAAGGTTGTGCTCACCCACACCTGCAGAGATTTGGCAGACTTGAAATTTGGTGAAGAATTGATCCATGCAACTAAAAATGATATTTTGGTGGGCGAACAAGCGCACAAAAAGCTACATTATTATCCCACTACAACCCGTGAAAAATCTAATAGGATGGGTAGAGTCACAACTTTGTTGGAGGATGGAACGCTGTTTAAAGAACTCGGCGTTACTAATTTTAACTCAATTAATGACCGCGCAATGGTTTGTGGTTCTATGGGACTTAACACCGATATAAAAAGAATTTTGGAGAAATATGGTTTAAAAGAGGGTGCTAACTCGGACCCCGGTGATTACGTGGTCGAAAAAGCTTTTGTGGGTTAGCTCCAGACAGAAAGTACAAACAATTTATTTTTCAACAATAATCAATAGGTTTCTGCATGAATGGCTCAATAACTGCATGTTACTGAAACTATTTTATGTGCAAGCGGGTTTAAAAAATGAGAATGGTCTAAGCGCCTAACATTAACCTTGAAACTAGAGCAGTGGGACGCTAGGTACTCCACATACATTTATTTAAAAAAGGACTACTGTTATAGCTCGAAGACCTCACAACGCGCCTCCGCAGCGCGAAACTGGACCCCGCGTAAATGAACGCATTAATAATCCTGAACTTCGCTTAATTGACGCTGAAGGCGAAAATGTTGGATTAGTAACACCACAACGTGCAATGGTTATGGCCGAAGAGGCAGGATTGGATTTGGTCGAAATTTCGCCAAATGCAAACCCACCAGTTTGCAAAATCATGGACTTTGGGAAATTCAAGTATGAAACCCAGAAAAAAGAAGCCGAGGCACGAAAAAAACAAAAAATTATAGAGATCAAGGAAGTTAAATTCCGCCCAAATACTGATACGCATGACTACGAAGTAAAAATGCGTAATGTTTATAAATTCATAGAAAATGGTGATAAAGTTAAAATCACAATGCGTTTCAGGGGCAGAGAGATGGCCCACCAAGAGCTTGGCCGTGAGCTTTTACTTCGCGTTGCAGATGATACCAAAGAGATGGGTAAAGTGGAAAATATGCCCAAGATGGAGGGGCGGCAAATGATTATGCTCATCGGGCCTCTACCCAAGTCATAAGTTAAAATACAATTAGACGAATTCTAATTAAAAATTTAGAATTTTATTTCTTCAAATTGTCATTTGTAGTGTTTAATTAAATTTTCAGGGTATTTTTTTAAAAATAGTTTGCCTCATTAACATTCAATTAAAATTAAAGGGTGATCAATAATGTCAGAACTCAAACCACAACTTGGAGATTTCTATTGGCAAGACCCCTTCTTATTAGAAAGTCAATTAACTGAAGATGACCGCATGTTGCGTGATGCAGCGGCACAATTTGCTAAAAAAGAGCTTCAGCCGTCAATCGTAGAGGTGTATCGAGAGGCTCATGTCCAACCAGATCTGTTCAAAAAAATGGGACAGGCTGGGCTACTTGGTTCTACCATTCCAGAGGAATATGGCGGCATAGGAGCCAGCTACTCAGCTTATGGATTGATTGCCCGCGAAATTGAACGCGTTGATAGTGGGTACCGCTCTATGATGTCGGTGCAGTCTTCATTGGTTATTTATCCAATTCATGCATACGGCAATGAGCAACAGCGTCAAAAATATCTACCTGAATTATGTGCAGGTGATTTAATTGGCTGCTTTGGACTGACAGAGCCTGACGCAGGTTCTGATCCAGCAGGTATGAAAACCCGTGCAGAGAAAACATCCACTGGGTATCGTATTACAGGATCTAAGATGTGGATATCGAACTCACCAATCGCAGATGTATTTATAGTCTGGGCAAAGTCAGAGGCTCATGGTGATAAAATTCGTGGTTTCATTTTGGAAAAAGGCATGCGCGGACTAAGTGCCCCTAAAATCGGAGGAAAATTATCACTCCGAGCTTCCGTTACTGGTGAAATAGTGATGGATGGTGTTGAAGTTGGTGAAAATGCGCTGCTACCAAATGTTGAAGGCCTGAAAGGCCCCTTTGGTTGTCTTAATCGAGCTAGATATGGAATAGCATGGGGCGTGTTGGGGGCCGCTGAATTCTGTTGGAATGCTGCCCTACAGTATGGTCTTGATCGAAAACAATTTGGCAAGCCACTCGCTCAGACACAATTATTCCAAAAAAAGTTAGCAGACATGCAGACTGAAATTGCACTTGGCCTTCAATCTGTTTTTCGTCTTGGCCAAATGATGGATGATGGCACAGCCAGCCCAGAGCTAATTAGTCTAATGAAACGTAATAACTGTGGAAAGGCATTGGATATTGCCCGTATCAGCCGAGATATGCATGGTGGAAATGGTATATCAGAAGATTTTCAAATTATGCGTCATGCAGCGAACTTAGAGACAGTAAATACCTATGAAGGAACGCATGATGTCCATGCTTTAATATTAGGACGTGCACAAACTGGGCTACAGGCATTTTTCTAAAATAATGTTTTAAAAATTACCAAACCTAGCAAAATCTTCATTCAAACCTTTAAAATTAATAATTTGTGATCACGGATTTTTCACCGTGATCACAAATGTACGAAATATTCAGAATTTCAAATAAAGACCTGTAATACCTTGCGAAATTCCCTGTACATTTGGAATCATAATACTTGATAGGAAGACCAAATGAACATTCACGAATATCAGGCGAAAGCCTTGCTGCGGAGTTACGGCGCACCGGTATCGGATGGTAGGGTCGTACTAAAAGCTGACGAAGCGAAAATAGCTGCAAGCGAAATGGATGGTCCACTTTGGGTTGTAAAAGCTCAGATCCATGCAGGGGGTCGAGGAAAAGGGCATTTCAAAGAGGCGGACGCCGGTGTAACCGGTGGAGTTCGTATGGCTAAAAGTGTTGAGGAAGCCGAAAAAGAAGCAAAGGCTATGCTGGGCCGTACATTAGTCACTAAGCAAACTGGACCAGCCGGAAAGCAAGTTAATCGCGTTTATATTGAAGACGGTTCAGAAATAAAAAACGAGTTTTATCTCGCAATCTTGGTGGACAGGCAAACTAGTCGGATATCTTTTGTTGCCTCAACCGAGGGCGGCATGGACATTGAAGAGGTTGCCGCATCCACCCCGGAAAAAATAATATCCTTTTCAGTTGATCCAGCAACAGGATATCAGGGATTTCATGGACGGCGGATTGCATTTAATCTTGGATTAAGTGGAAAACAGGTTAAGCAATGCGTTACCTTGATGGGCAACCTTTTTCAGATGTTTGTAGAAAAAGATATGGAAATGTTAGAAATAAATCCACTTATTGTGTCCGGCAGTGGAGATCTAAAATGCTTAGATGCCAAGATGGGATTTGATGGTAATGCCGTCTACCGACATGCTGATATATCGGAATTGCGTGATACAACAGAAGAAGATCCAAAAGAACTTGAGGCCAGCAAACACGATCTGAATTATATAGCCCTAGACGGTGAAATTGGCTGTATGGTCAATGGCGCAGGCTTGGCTATGGCCACCATGGATATAATTAAGCTCTACGGCGCAGAACCCGCAAACTTTCTGGACGTTGGGGGAGGTGCAACCAAAGAAAAGGTAACAGAAGCCTTTAAAATAATTACATCTGACCCACAGGTGAAAGGCATACTAGTCAATATCTTTGGTGGCATTATGCGTTGTGACGTAATTGCTGAAGGCGTCGTTGCGGCAGTTAAGGAAGTCGGTCTAAAGGTTCCTTTGGTTGTAAGGCTTGAGGGTACTAATGTGGAAAAAGGCAAAAAGATCATAAATGAAAGTGATCTGAATGTAATTGCGGCCAATGACCTAAAAGATGGTGCCCAAAAGATTGTTGCGGCAGTTAAAGAAATTTGACGCGAGATGATTAAGACAAATCAAGATTTTATTAAAAGGAGCGTCTAATGGCCGTGCTAATTGATCAAAACACCAAAGTTATATGTCAGGGTTTTACGGGCAGTCAGGGCACATTCCATTCCGAACAAGCAATTGAATATGGCACCAACATGGTGGGCGGTGTGACGCCTGGAAAGGGCGGTCAATCACATCTAAACCTCCCAGTATTCAATTCCGTACATGAAGCAAAGTCTGTTACAAACGCCAATGCAACGGTAATTTATGTTCCACCACCATTTGCCGCCGATTCAATATTAGAGGCAATTGATGCCCAAATGGAAGTAATAGTATGTATCACCGAAGGCATTCCAGTTTTAGATATGATAAGAGTTAAAAGGGCACTGGAGGGGTCATCCAGCCGATTAGTGGGGCCCAATTGCCCCGGCGTTATAACTCCCGGTGCTTGCAAGATTGGAATTATGCCAGGACACATCCACCACCGCGGATCAGTTGGCGTGGTGTCTCGGTCTGGAACTTTGACGTATGAGGCAGTTAAACAGACCACAGACGTAGGATTAGGCCAATCAACCTGCGTCGGCATAGGCGGTGATCCAATAAAGGGAACTGAGCACTTGGATGTGCTGGAATGGTTCCTAGCGGATGACGAAACTGAGAGCATAATCATGATTGGAGAGATTGGCGGATCTGCGGAAGAAGAGGCTGCGCAATTTTTAGCTGACGAAAAGAAAAAAGGTAGATGGAAACCCACTGCTGGATTTATTGCAGGACGCACCGCGCCCCCTGGCCGCCGTATGGGCCATGCTGGCGCCATAGTGGCCGGTGGGAAAGGTGGGGCAGACGATAAAATAGAAGCAATGCGGTCAGCCGGAATTATTGTTGCGGAAAGTCCAGCTAGCCTAGGAGAAGCTGTATTAGAGGCGATAGGGTAACCTTATGGAGATGATTTTAAGCCAGTATAAAATAATAAACAGATATACGGCAGACATTAACAAATTTTGCAACTTGCTTCGCCTTTTTCAATTAGAAACTCAATATTGGGTTACCAATAGCATGTTGCCCTTATTATGTAGAATGATTTTAATCCCAATGCTTCCAGAAGTTAAAAAAAGCTTTAAATTCTATACTTCCAGCCCACTTTGAGGTAATCTTCAATGACTAATCATCCAGACAACACTCAATTTCATGCTTCCTCTTTCATGCAAAGCCACAATGCAGAGTACTTGGAACAAATGCATGCCCGCTACGCCACAAACCCAGAGTCTGTAGATGAGCAATGGTCTAAATTTTTTAAAGAGCTTGGCGATGCTAATGTCGAAGCCTTAGCTGAGGCATCGGGGCCATCTTGGGGTCGAAACGATTGGCCACCACTCCCGATGGACGATCTTACATCTGCTCTGACTGGAGAATATCCCAACACCACAAAAACTGCTAACCCTAACAAAAATATGCCTACTATGGCCGAGCAAAGTGATGCAAATCTTGATGACGACCAGATAAAGAGAGCCGTACTTGACAGTGTGCGTGCGTTAATGCTGATCCGCGCCTACCGAATTCGTGGTCACTTAAGCGCAGATCTTGATCCCTTAAATATGCGCATGGAAACCGAACGACCCGAATTAGATCCCAATACTTATGGTTTTAATCAAGCTGACCTTGATAGGCCAATCTTTTTAGACAATGTCTTGGGTTTAAAATTTGCATCGATGCGCGAAATTCTTGAAATTGTTAGACGAACGTATAGTGGCACGTTCGCCCTACAATATATGCATATTTTGGACCCTGAACAATCCTCCTGGCTAAAGGAACGAATAGAGGGCTTTGGTAAAGAAATTAGTTTCACGCGTGAGGGACGAAAAGCTATTTTAAAAAAGCTTGTAGAAGCCGAGGGCTTTGAGAAATTTCTCCACGTAAAATACATGGGTACCAAGAGGTTTGGTCTTGATGGAGGAGAGAGCCTTATCCCAGCAATGGAGCAGATAATAAAACGTGGCGGCGCACTGGGTGTTAAAGACATAATTATTGGAATGCCACATCGGGGCCGCTTATCTGTACTTGCCAATGTAATGGCAAAACCTTACCGCGCTATTTTTAATGAATTTCAGGGTGGATCCTCCAAGCCTGAGGACGTCGATGGATCAGGTGATGTAAAATATCACCTTGGAGCATCTTCAGATAGGGAGTTTGACGGCAATAACGTGCATCTTTCATTAACTGCAAACCCAAGTCATTTGGAGGCAGTAAATCCTGTAGTTTTGGGAAAAGCGCGCGCAAAGCAGGATCAAAATAATGATTCAGAGCGGACAACTGTTCTGCCAATCCTGTTACATGGAGATGCGGCATTTGCAGGCCAAGGCATAATAGCTGAAGGTTTTGGCTTATCTGGCCTCAAAGGCCACAAAAATGGTGGGACAATACACATTGTTGTAAATAACCAAATAGGTTTTACAACAGCACCCCACTTTAGCCGCTCCTCAGCATACCCAACAGATATTGCACTGATGGTAGAGGCACCCATCTTCCACGTGAATGGCGATGATCCTGAGGCAGTGGTTCATGCAGCGAAAGTAGCTACTGAGTATCGACAGAAATTTAAAAAAGACGTCGTTCTAGACATTATTTGTTATCGGCGATTTGGCCATAACGAAGGTGATGAGCCAATGTTTACAAACCCCATAATGTATAAAAAAATTAAAAACCAAAAAACAACACTCTCACTCTACACCGCGCGCTTGGTAAAAGATGGCTTAATACCTGAAGGTGAAATTGAAGATAGTAAAGCTGACTTTCAGGCTTACCTAACTGCGGAGTTTGAAGCAGGTAAAAGCTATAAACCTAATAAAGCCGACTGGTTAGATGGCAGGTGGTCAAAAATAAATCGCCGTGGTGAAGAATATCAACGGGGTGACACAGCAATACCCGAGACAACTTTCAACGACGTTGCAAAAGCTTTGGGACAAGTTCCAAATGAATTTCCAGTGCATAAAACAGTACAAAGAATGCTTGATACAAAGGCTAATAATTTAAAGTCTGGAAAAGAAATCGATTGGGCTACTGGTGAAGCATTGGCGTTTGGCTCTTTATTGACTGAAGGTCACCCGGTGCGCCTATCTGGGCAAGACAGCACGCGCGGTACGTTTAGCCATCGGCACTCAGGATTGGTAAACCAAAATACAGAAGAGCGTTATTACCCTCTGAATAACATTCGTAAGGGGCAAGGTGAATACGAAGTTATCGACTCAATGCTTTCTGAATACGCCGTCTTGGGTTTTGAATACGGCTATTCTTTGGCTGAACCTAACGCTTTAGTAATGTGGGAGGCCCAATTTGGAGATTTTGCAAATGGCGCCCAAATTATGTTTGACCAATTTATTTCAAGTGGTGAAAGCAAATGGCTTCGGATGTCTGGGCTAACGATGCTCCTTCCACATGGCTTTGAAGGCCAAGGGCCAGAGCACAGTTCCGCAAGACTAGAGCGTTTTTTACAGATGTGTGGACAAGACAACTGGATTGTCGCAAATTGCACAACACCAGCAAATTATTTTCATGTTTTGCGTCGTCAAATTCATCGTACGTTTCGGAAACCATTAGTACTAATGACCCCAAAATCACTGCTACGTCACAAAATGGCAGTTTCAAAGCGCGAAGAATTTACTTCGGGTTCTAGTTTTCATCGAGTTCTTTGGGACGATGCTCAATATGGAAATTCTAAAACCAAACTTTTAGCTGACAAAAAAATTAAACGATTAGTTTTGTGCTCAGGTAAAGTTTACTATGACCTCCTCGAAGAAAGAGATGTGCGTGGAATCAACGATATATACCTCATGCGAATTGAACAATTCTATCCGTTCCCAGCCATATCCATGGTGAAAGAACTGGAACGCTTCAAATCCTCGGACGTTGTCTGGTGTCAAGAAGAACCAAAAAATCAAGGCGCATGGTCATTTATTGAACCTAATATTGAGTGGGTTCTCAATCGTATTGGCGCTCAAAACTTACGTCCAACTTACGTCGGACGTTCTGCCTCGGCCTCGCCTGCCACAGGCCTTGCATCAATTCATAAATCACAGCAAGCAGCGCTCATTGATGAAGCGCTAACGTTGAAAGGATAAAATATGTCCACTGAAGTTCGTGTGCCCACTTTGGGTGAATCTGTCACTGAAGCCACTATTGCAACATGGTTTAAAAAAATTGGTGATCCCGTTGAATTGGATGAAATGCTTTGTGAATTGGAAACAGATAAGGTAACCGTAGAAGTCCCTAGTCCTATAGCCGGCGTTATTACAGAAATTGTGGTCGCAGAGGGCTCTACCGTAAGCGTTGAAGCTTTATTAGCAAAAATTAGTGAAGGCGCTGTTGCACAGATAACCAAAGCCTCGGAACAGCTATCAAATCGAGCTAAGCAGGAGCCCAACTCATCTAAATCTGAGACTATTGATATTGAAGATGCTCCATCAGCCAAAAAAATAATGGCTGAAAAAGGAATTACAAGATCCGACGTAATTCCTACTGGGAGGGATGGACGTATCATGAAGGCCGATGTCCTAAAGGATCCTACTGGCGGAGCACCAGAAATCACACCCATCAATACCCCCTCACCAGTATCAGTGAGTGATGCTTCACGCGAAGAGCGGGTAAAGATGACACGCCTACGCCAAACTATTGCCCGTCGCCTCAAGGACAGTCAAAATACTGCTGCCATGCTAACTACTTATAATGAAGTTGATATGACCGAGGTGATAGCATTACGTGATCAATACAAAGAAGTATTCCTGAAAAAACACAGCGTAAAATTGGGCTTTATGTCCTTTTTTACTATAGCCTGCTGTCACGCACTTAAGGAAGTGCCAGAAGTTAATGCTGAAGTCGACGGCACTGATATAATCTACAAAAACTTTGTTCATATCGGCATAGCCGCCGGTACACCGACCGGCCTTGTCGTGCCCGTAATTCGAGACGCAGACGCAATGTCATTTGCGCAGATAGAAAAGGAAATTGCAGAAAAAGGGTCCCGAGCAAGGGATGGAAAGCTGACAATGGCTGAAATGCAAGGCGGTACATTTACCATATCTAATGGAGGCGTTTACGGCTCTTTGATGTCGTCACCAATTCTAAACCCACCACAATCAGGAATCTTGGGGATGCACAAAATTCAGGAGCGTCCGATAGCTTTGAATGGCCAAGTTGTAATTCGCCCGATGATGTATTTGGCCCTTAGCTATGATCATAGAATAGTCGATGGCAAGGGAGCAGTGACATTCCTTGTGAGAATTAAAGAAGCCCTAGAAGATCCACGTCGGTTACTCATGGATCTCTAACAGGTTAAAAAGTGGTTTTAAAAATCTAAAAAATGTTATTTTGCGTTATAAATCGCATTACTGTTCAACTAGAAGGATAAGTCTCTTGGCTTCATACGACGTAATTGTGATTGGTTCCGGTCCCGGCGGATATGTAAGCGCTATTCGCTGCGCTCAGTTAGGGCTAAAAACAGCTTGCGTAGAAGGTAGAGATACCCTGGGAGGCACATGCCTTAATGTAGGTTGTATCCCATCAAAAGCTTTGTTGCACGCCAGCCATCAACTCCATGAAGCACAACATAACTTTGCAAAAATGGGCCTAATAGCTGATAATCCTTCTGTTGATTGGAACAAGATGCAGGGATACAAATCTGAAGTTATTGAAGGAAATACTAAAGGTATTGAATTTTTATTTAAGAAAAACAAAATCGACTGGTTAAAGGGCTGGGCATCCATTCCCAGCGTTGGAGAAATTCTTATTGGTGATGAAACATACACAGCCAAACATATTATTATAGCAAGTGGGTCAGAACCTTCGGCCCTTCCAGGAATTAAGACCGACGAAAAAATAGTGGTCACCTCCACAGGGGCTCTTGCCCTAGACAAAATACCTGCAAAAATG
>Ga0115004_10003095_pt1 | contig 13592 bp, 15 predicted proteins | sample ArcticOcean_MG_C_10_FD_88737 | JGI IMG/M metagenome (GOLD analysis project Ga0115004, IMG submission 88737) | Marine microbial communities from western Arctic Ocean - ArcticOcean_MG_CB11_90 | ecosystem: Environmental > Aquatic > Marine > Oceanic | place: Arctic Ocean: Canada Basin | collected...
CAGACCTTACATACAGGCTTTTGTTTGCCAACATCCTAAATATCAGTGGCCAAAATGTTTTGACCTAAAGCATGACCCTAGTATTTATCTAGACATGCCAGCAGAAGCTTTAAAAGTTGAAATGGGTAAAAATCCTAAATTCTTAAGAACAGTTAGACACAATAAACATCCGGTTATCATGAATCCCTCATACGGAAATGAGTTTGATGAATATAAGATGATAGGAGCAGAAAAATTAGCTGCTAGAGCTAAACTGGTAAAAGAGCATAAACAATTTGCAGAAAAAATAAGCCTAATCTTACAAGATGAAGCGGAAGAAAAAGAGCAGACCAGGTCTCAAGAAGATGTCTATGAAGAGGAGAGTATTTATACAAAGTTTACTAGCCCTGAAGACAATAGAATTATGCCAGAGTTTCATAAAGCTGAATGGGGAAAAAAGCTTTCAGTTCTAGACAGGCTAAAGGATGAGAGACTACACTATTTTGGCAAACGCTTAATTTATGAAGAAAAACCCGAAATACTTCCTAAGGAGGAATACAATCAAATTCATAGAACAATTGCTAAGAGACTTTTAAGTACCAGTGCTGAAAAATGGAATACAATTCCAAGAGTATACTCAGAGATTGACACCTTAAGAGAAAAGTTTGAACGAGAAGGACAACCAGAAAAGCTAACCATCCTAGATGATATTAATGCTTACGTTGAGGAAAAAGAAAAATTTTACAACGCTGTCTAGTTGACTTTAATTAAAAAAGACTTATTTATAAATAATGGCTACAAAAAAAATTACAGACGAAAGTTTTGAAACAGATGTAGTTAAAGCGTCGATACCAACAGTTGTTGACTTTTGGGCAGAATGGTGTGGACCTTGTAAACAAATCGGTCCAGTACTTGAAGAAATTTCAGATGAAATGAAAGATGAGGTGGTTATAGCTAAACACAACATCGATGAAGAACCAAATTCTCCAACCAAATATGGTATTCGTGGAATTCCTACAATGTTGTTATTTAAAGACGGTAAACTAAAAGCAACTAAAGTTGGTGCTACTACAAAATCAAATATTGTTTCTTGGATCAAAGAAAATATTTAATTCTTGCGTAAAACTTCTCCTACTAAGTATAAACTTCCAAAAATTACGATCGTTTTTTTTTCATTTGAGGAGATTTTTTTTAAAGCAGTTTGAATATTATTGGCAGCTATAGTTGGAAAGTATTTTTTTCCTATTTTTCTTAGTTCATTTGCTCTTAATGTATTTGGTTCGCTTGAAACAGAAACAGTAATTAGTTTTTTAAATATTTTATTAAATGATTTAATAAATTGATTTGGTAATTTATTTTTTTGCATTCCCCAAATCCCATAGATTGGTTCTTTTAAAGTTTTGAGATAATTATATAAATTTTTAGCACTTGCCATAGAGTGGCAACCATCAATTAATAATTTTTCATTTGTCCCCAATAATTTTTTAAGATTACCTTTTGTAAGATACTGAACTCTTCCTTCAAATTGAATTTTAGGAATCGTTTTAACAATAGTTTTTTTAGGTACACCAAAATCTAATGCTACTTTAATAGCGAGTGCCACATTGTTAATTAATCCTTCAGAGTGGATAGTTTTAGACTTAATAGGAATACTGTTTTTTGAATCTTGGTAGAGATAGTAGTCTTTAACTTTCTTAACTTCAAAATTTGAAGCGTAAACTTGTTTACTCTTGTTATCTTTTAAAATATTTTTGATTATATCCAAGGTTTTTGGCTGTTGTTTGCCTATATAAATAGTTGTATTTTGTGAAAGAGAATCTAATTTTTGCCTACAAATCTCCTTTAAAGTTTTTGGTTCTACCCAATCTTGGTGTTGAAAATTAATATTTGTTATTATTTGAGCCTTAGGGTTAGACCATAAATTAGTACTATCTTTTTTAAATAAAAGTCCAGCCTCAATTAAATGATAATTAATTTTTTTTTGTTTTTTTGCAGCTAAAATATAAACACAGGTTAAAAGTTCAAACAGGGTAAGCTTTAAACCTGTAGATTCTACAACTTTGGTATATTTTTTTATTTCTTTAAGAGTGATATGTTTATTCTTTAGCCAAAATCTATGTCTTACGTCATAAAGATGAGGGCTGGTAAATGCAGTTATATTTTTTTTATTTGCTTCTAAAAAAAATTTTAAGGTTGTTAGAGTGCTCATTTTTCCATCACTTCCTAAAATATTAATAGGATTTTTTAATTCTAAATGTGGAAAAGAAAAGTAAGCTAAAACTTTTTGTATACGACTAAGGTCTAGATTTATTTTACGACTATAACGCTTTTGAAGATTTTTGTATAGAGCTATTGAGTGTGACAACATTTGATGAGTCAGTATTAGCCTTAGTTTCTGTTTTTTTCAATAAAACACTTAGCAATGTGCCAATAGTATTTCTTAAGTTCTGTCGTTCTACCACAAGGTCTATACCTCCATGATCCTTTACGTATTCTGCAGTTTGAAATTCTTCCGGAAGTGTTTCGCGTACTGTATCTTGAATGACACGTCTACCAGCGAATCCTATCGTAGCTTTGGGTTCGGCAATTAAAATATCACCTAGCATTGCCCAGGAGGCTGTAACGCCACCAGTTGTCGGATTAGTTAAGACAACGATGTAAGGTAAATTATGTTTTTTTAATTCGTTAACAGCAAGAACAGTTCTGCTCATTTGCATTAAGGCAATCGAAGATTCCATCATTCTTTGTCCACCTGAACAAGAAAAAAAAATAAACGGATTTTTATTGTCTATGGCATGTTGAACACCGTGAATGAAAGCCTCGCCTGACGCAGCACCAAATGAACCACCAATAAATCTAAAATCTTGTGCACCAACAGTTATTTTAATATCATTTACTTTGCCTGCTGAGATAGCAACAGCATCATCTTGTCTAGTTATTTTTCGAGCTGACTTAAGTCGGTCAGTGTATTTTTTTTTATCAATAAAGTTAATTGGATCATCTTTAGGCAAAGGTGTTGAAATCAAATCGAATTTTTTATTGTCAAAAAAAGTTTCAAATCGTTCTATGCAAGTTAATTTATGATGAGCTCCACATTTCGGACAGCAATTAAAATTTTTTTGTAAATCTTCTTTGTAAATTAAGTTTTTGCATTCACATGTCGTCCATAGGACCTGTTCAGATTCTGCTGTTTTTTTTTTAAACAAAGAAGCAATTTTTGGTTTTATAAATTTTGTGATCCAGTTCAAATGATTTCCTTTTTTAAATTATGTACCATCCTAACTAAGTTTGTGACAGGATTTTGGCGCAATTTCAAGGATCTCGTGATTTCGTTGCATAATTGGCTACCTACAACTAGTCCATCCGTACTTTTTAGTGACCCTATAGTCTTGATTGTTATTCCAAAACCGATAACCAGATTCTTCTTAGGGTTAATTTTTTTAATTAGTTTGTAATTTTTTAGAATTTTTTTAGGAGACACTTTTAGTTTTCCACCCGTTGTTGACAGCATGCTTATATAATAAACCATATCATGCGAATCCTTAATAATTTTTTTTACTCTTTCTATAGTAGTTGTAGGAGACACAAGTTGGATAAAGTTCACAGAGTATTTTTTACATTGATTGGCAAATAACTTATTTTCTGGATGAGGAAGGTCAACAATAATTAAGCCATCAACACCTACTTTTTTACAATGTTTAAGAAAAGATATTTGCCCGTATTGTAGAATCAGGTTGAAATAACCCATTAAAATTAAAGGTTTAGCGTGCTTACTCTTTTTAAAATCTTTAACAATTTTAAAAACATCATTTAACTTAATGCCATTTTTTAGAGCGCGATGTGAACTTTCTTGAATCTGTCCTCCATCAGCTACAGGCGTATTATGAGGAAAACCCAATTCGATGATGTCCACATGTTGAGCTATAGCTTTAATAATTTCTAATGAAACATTTTTTGTGTTATCGCCAGCAACTGTATAAGTTAATAATGCTGGTCTTTTTTCTTTCTTACACTTTTCAAAAGCTTCAAAAATTTTTAAGCTCATCTCTTATATCTTCCTAGTTTTTTTTGTATAATAAATTTATCTTTCAAGGAGTCTCCACAACTGTTTACAACAATTACAGCTGCAGAATTTAGTTTTGGTGCAAGCTTAATAGCCTCTGCAAAAGCATGCGAAGGTTCTAAAGAAGGAGAAATATCTTCTAATCCAGTTACTATTTGAAAGGCATCTAATGCCTCTTCATCTGTCGCAGAGGTATATCTTGCCCTTTTTGCATCTTTTAAAAAACAATGAAGAGGAGATATACCCGGGTAATCTAGCCCCGCTGAAATAGACTCCGTTTCACTAATTTGACCTTCTTTATTTTGCATCACATATTGCTTTGCTCCATGCAATATTCCAATCTTAGCATTATTAGATAATGGCGCTGCGTGATGTTTACTATTTTTTGGACCACCGGCTTCTACCCCAATAAACTCAACTTGCTTGGTATTAAAATCCATAAACTCATTCCAAAAACCCATGGCAGAACTTCCTCCGCCAACACAATTGATTAATTTTACATTTTGTGGAATTTTACCAAATACATTTTTCATTTGAATAATTAGTTCCCTTGAAATTTGAGTTGTACTCCAAGCACAAATTTTTACAAAGATATTAGGCCCAACAGTTGAGCCCACGCACATATGTGTAGTATCGCAGTTTGCAACCCAATAACGCATACATTCGCTTACTGCTTCAACCAATGTTTGGCTTCCAGAATAAACAGGCACTATCTCAGCTCCATTTTTTTTTATAGCATCAACGTTTGGTTTTTGTCGTTTAATGTCTTTAGCACCCATAAAAATTTTACATTTCAAGCCAAATTTTTTAGCTGCCATACTAAGCATCTTTCCCGCGTACCCAGCTCCTGTATCCCCAACCACATATTTTTTCCCGGATTTTTTTGCAATAAGACAATGTACTGTTGCATTATAAATTTTGTGGGCCCCACCATTAGCCTCTGAAACTACCTTAGCCCAGACTTGTGCCCCACCCAGATGTCTAGTTAAATTTTGTAGTTTAATAAAAGGTGTAGGAGCTCCTATATAATTATTAAAATAATAATCTTTTTCTTTTATAAACTTTTTATCATTACGTAATTTATTAAAAAGCTTAGTTAAATCTTCAATAGGTTTTTTTAGAGTCTCAGGCACATAGGAGCCACCAAACTTTTTGGCATACATCCCATCTTTGTCGTGCTGATCTATCAATGGAATATTTTTTTTAATTTTAATCATTAATTTGTTTTATTTTTTTTAAAAAATTTTTGATTTTATTTAAATCTTTTACTTTATCTGTTTCTAAAGCTCCAGAAACATCAACAATATCTGTTATTTCTTTTAAGCTTTCGAGTATGCCTACATCAATATTACCCCCTAGCATTTTTTTGATAGAAGAAGGTACTTGCCTAATCCAATCATAATTCCAACTTAAAGATTGATGCAAACCAGAACTATCAAATAGTATAATATCTGCTATTTTTTCATAAATTTTATATTTTATAATATCTTGCTCTTTTTTAATTTGAAGCGATACAATTATTTTTTTTTTATAATTTTTTTTAATTTCTTTTATTCTTGCTTCTGAATAATCTCCATAAATTTGAAAGTAATCTAAATCAAGTTTAGAAAATATTTGAAGCTCTTCCTCGGAAGGATCAACTAAAACACCTACATAGTAAGTATTTTGTTTATTTATTTGAGTTAGCTGTTCGACAGTTTCGTAATTAATAAATCTATGACTTTTTTTATAGTTTAAAATAAAGCCACAAAAGTCTGCACCATTTGAAACGCAGGCTTTAACTTGTTCAGCAGTTTTTAAGCCACATATTTTTGCTTGCATTATTTTGCTGAGTTAATAATTTTTTTTATATTTTCTAAAGGATCACCTTCGTAAATAGGCCTACCAATTACAGCAAAACATTTATCATCTGCGACAGCACTAAATTCTCTATAATTTAAAGTTCTTTTTTGATCCTGAGTATTTTGATCCCCCCGAATACCAGGACAAAAAATTTTAATATCTTTTGATATATCACGCGTAAGCCCAATGTCTTGTGCAGAAGCAATAACACCAGAAAGTTTTGCTTTATCTGCAAGGTTGATTAATATTTTGACCTGTTCTTTTACACTATGAGTAATTCCAATTTGCTCTAGATTATTTTTATTCCATGAAGTTAAAATAGTAACTGCTAAAAACTCTAATTTTGTGCCAGCCGCCGCTTTTTTTAACACATCTAGCATCTCTAAAGAGCCTAAAGCATGAATAGTGAAATATTGTATAGATTTAATTTTTGATATGACTTTTATAGTTTTTGCTACTTGATTAGGAATATCAAATATTTTGGTATCTAAAAAAATAGGTAACTTGAATTTCTCGAATTCTTTAATTCCAGTTAGACCAATAGCGCTATAAAGTTCTAATCCTATTTTAATTCCAGCCAAATAATCTTTAGTTTTTTCTGTAACGTCTAAAGCTTTATTTAAAGAGTCAAAATCTAAGGCTAAGAATATATTTTTTTTCATTTATTTATTTTTTGTTTTAAATGTTTTGACATTTTAAAGGAAACTTTTTTCTTTTCAGGAACATAAATAATTTCACCTGTTTTAGGATTTCTAGCGTTATACTTAGCTTTAATAGTTTTTACAGAAAATCTTCCAAAATCTCTTAACTCCACCGGTTTTTCTTTGATCAGACCATCTGAAATTGTCTTAAACATTATATCAAAAATAGCTTCGATTTGAGAACGTTTTAAAACAGGATGTTTTTTGTGGAGTTGTTTAATTATTTCTGACTTGACCAAGAATTATTCTTCTTCTTTTTTCTTTTTTTTACCCGGTTTTTTACCCATAGCTTTTTGGAAAATTCCAGCTAGTGTTGCCCCAGATTTAGCAGCGCCCTCACCAAATTTAGCGACCAAACTTTTTTCTTCATATATTTGAGCTGCTTTAACGCTTAATCCCACTTCTCTTTTTGCAATGTCTAGTTCGGTAATCATGGCATCCAACACATTGCCAGGTACAAAGATCTCTGGCCTAGCGTCAGTAGATTCTTTGGCTAATTGATTTTTCTTGATCATCACAATGATATGTTTTTCAGGATCTACGGAAACTTTCACTCCTGTTTTTAGCACTTCGTGGACTCTTGTCGTAATAATTGAACCTTCTTTCTTTTTATTTTCTTTAAACCAGTCAAAAGGATCTTTATCCATTGCTCTAACTGAAAATCTGAGTTTGTCATCTTTTAGTTCTATTACTTTAACTTTTATTTTTTGTCCTTTCTTAAATTTATTAAGATCTTGATCCTGCTCGTTGTAAGAAAGTTCTCTATAATGCAACATACCTGTTAAACCGCTATCCAACTCAGCGAAGATAGCTTTATCAGTAATATTATTAATTGTTACATCTATTGCTTCCCCAATCTTATCCTCAATTTCTTTCCATGGATTAGGAAGAGTTTCCCTAAATGACAGCGAAATTCTTTTTGCATCACTATCAATTGATACAATTTTAACTTTAACTTCTTGAGATGCGGACAAAATTTTTGAGGGTTGAACGTTTTTATTTATCCATGATAACTCTGAGCTATGAATTAAACCTTCAATTCCAATTTCTAACCGAACAAATGCTCCGTAATCCATCAGCTTTGTAACTGTTCCTGTGTAGACAGAGCCAACTTTGTATTTTTTTTCTAAGCTGTCATACGGGTCTTCTGTTAGAGCCTTAACTGATGCAGAGACACGATTAGTTAATTTGTCAATTTTAGTTATTTTAACCTTCATAGTTTGGCCAATAGTAACTAAGTCAGAAGGTTTTTTCACACGACCGTGTGATAAATCTGACACATGCAAAAGAGCATCAATTCCTTTGACGTCAAGAAATATTCCCCAATCAGTAGTAGCTTTTACTTTTGCATCATCAATGATATCGCCTTCCTTTAAATTTTTTAATGCTTCTTTAGTCTCAACATCTTTACTCTTTTCTAATACGGCTCTACGACTCGTACAAACATTTCCTCTAACCTTGTCAATTCTGGTAGCGATAACTTTTAAGGGAACATTCATTAGATGATCAAATTTCTTAAGTGGTCTTACATCAATTTGAGATGCCGGCATAAAAGTTGGCAAGCCATCACATGTAGCAATAAAACCACCTTTAACTTTTCCCGTTATATAAGCTGTAATTTCTTCACCGGTTGCAAAAACTTTCTCCATTCGGTTCCAAGCATTCATTCTTCTTGCTTTCTCTCTTGAAATTACAATCTCTCCTTTAAAACTTTCAATGCGCTCTAAATAAACTTCAATTTTAGAGCCAACTTTTAAATCTGATAACTCATCATCATTTTTAAATTCTTCGACAGGGATCATTCCCTCCATCTTCGCCTTACAATCTACGACTATAAAGTTTTTAGTGATCTCTGTTACAGTAGCTTTGATGATTTCGTTCTCTTTAAGCTTACGATCTTTGAAGTCGTCATTTAATAGGGCTTCAAACTCTTTTTGAGAGCTAGATAATTCCTGATTAAGTGTTTCAACTGCCATATTTGTCTTTAATTTTTTTTTCGATTATTTCAGACATTTTATTTAGCATGCCTGTGATATTTTTTAATTTATCAGTTTGCACAATTACCGCATTTTGTGCTTGAATCAAAGGAGAATTTTTACGTTTTTTGTCTAAATTATCACGGATACGCATAGCTTTTTTAACATCAGCAAGCTTAATACTATCATTACCTTTTTGAAGTTGTTTAAATCTTCTCTTAGCAGCAACATCTAAATTACATTTAAAGAAAAATTTTATATCTGCTTTTGGTAATATTACAGTGCCAATATCTCGTCCTTCAATACAAACTTTGTTATATTTTTTTGCAAATTTTTTTTGAAAAATTTTTAATATGATTCTAATTTTCTGTTCTTTGGCAATAATAGAGGTATGAGCTGAAATTTCAGGAGAATGTAAATTTTTGCTATCTAATTTTTTTAAACTTAAATTTTTAAAACGCTTCTTAAGAAAATTAATTTTATTTTTAGGTTTATGCTTTAATATTTGAAAGCTTGCATATCGATAGAGTAAGCCTGAAGATAAAAACTGTAAACCATATTTTTTAGAAATTCTTTTTGCGCCAGTAGTTTTACCACTGGCTGCAGAACCATCTGCCGCGATAACTAATTTATGGTGTTTTTTTAATTTCAAATTTACCTCCAAGTGATTTAATGACTTTTAAAAAAGTAGGTGAAGATGTTTTAACTGTTTCAAAGTTTTTAATTTCTGATCTTAGTCCTGTGACTAAAGATAAAATTACAGCGCTCATACAAATTCGATGATCACCCAAGTTAGAAACTTTAATTTTAACATCAGGTTTTTTAATTTTTGTATTGCCAAAAATTTTCATTTCATTTTTACTAGACATACACTTGACACCCATTTGAATTAATATTTTTCTCATTTCTTCAATTCGATTACTTTCTTTATTAGCTAAATCTTCAATACCTTTGAAAACAGATGTTCCTTTTGTTAATGCTGCGATTACAAAAAGAATAGGATATTCGTCAGTAGCTGACACATAATAAACTGGACCAGCTTTAATAGGTTTGAGCTTACTGTTCTCAACATAGATATCACCTATAAGCTCATGATTAATTTTTTTAATATTTTTGAACTTTATATTTGCACCATGTTTTTGAAGAAGATTATAAAATCCAATTCTTCTTGGATTTAAACCTACATGTTTTATCTTTAAGCTAGCTTTTGGCGTGAGCAATGTCAGAGCAGTAAAAAAGGCAGCCGAACTAGGGTCACCCCCAACATTAATTTTTAAAGGATCTAAATATCCTTTACCAAAAATCTTAATCTTATTTTGTTTTTTTTTATTTTTTTTAATTTTTAAAATTTTTGGAGTTTGCAAAAGCATATTCTCCGTATGATTTCTACTTGGTTTTTCCTCGATTATATTAGTGATACCATTAGCATTTAGTCCAGCAAGCATTACCGCGCTCTTAAGTTGTGCCGACACCCCAGCCCTATATTCAATGCCAATTGGTATTTCTGAAGAAATTAACGTCAAAGGAAAAGTTGATTTATTTTTTGGTAAAAAAGTAGTTCCAAATTTACTCATAAGACCAGTAAGCTTGCTCATGTTTCTTTTGTTTAAAGAGCTATCTCCTTTGATCTTAACTTGAATTTCTGGATTGGTTGAAAGTAAACCCACAAGAAGTCTTGCAGTGGTGCCTGAATTTCCACAGTCTAAAACGGTATTTTTTTTAGCATAAAAAGAACCTAGACCTTTGCCATAAATAAGATAATGCTTAGGGCTTAATTTTTTAATTTTTACACCTAATTTTCTTAAGCAGGCAATACAAGAAAAGATGTCTTCAGACTCTAAAATATTTTTAACTTCAGTGATATTATGACTAATAGATCCTATTAAAAAAGATCTAATAGAAATAGACTTGTCAGAATCAACGTTAATAGTTTTCTTATAAGATTTAATTTTATTAGAAGTATTGATAGAAAAACTTTTATTTGGCATAAAGTTTAAACTCTGTAGGAAGACCCAAAATATAATTCTATTGCCTTTGATGATTTTAAGATTTCAGACGGAGTACCTTGAGCAATTATGGATTGCTCACCCAACACATATGCCCGATCTACTATATCAAATAGATTATTGACCTGGTGATCAGTTACTAAAATTGCACAACCAAAATTTTGTAATTTTAAAATATATTTTTGAATATCCTGAACTACAATTGGGTCTAATGCAGCCATAGGCTCGTCCAACAATACTACACTTGGTTTATTAATTAACAAACGCGCAAGCATAAGCCTTCTAACCTCACCACCAGATAAGTTAGAAGCATGAACAGCTCTCAAGTGCTGTAAATTAAATTCATCAAGTAGTTTTTCGGTCATTTTTATTTGATTGCTAGTTTCTTTGATACAAAGCTGGCATATCCCTAATAAATTATCATACACACTAATTGCAAATACAGACCTTTGTTGACTCAAATAACCGATACCTGCTTTTGATCTAAGATGAATAGGCTTATCTTGAATTTCTTTTCCATTAATCAATATCTTTCCGGCATCCGCATAAGTTTCTCCAATTATTGTGCTATATAAAGTTGATTTACCAGAACCATTAGGTCCTAACAATCCGACGCATTCCCCAGGGTAAAGATTCATGCTAATTTTTTTTAAAATAGATCTGCCATCGTATGATTTGCTAACATCTTTAACCTGAAAAACAGGTTTGTCTTTTTTGAATTTAATTATTCTAAAACCTTTTTTCATCAATCTTTAAGTTTTACGTTTACTTGTTTGTCCCCGAGCATTGAAAAATCTAAATTATTATTTGAAAGATTGTATTCAACATTGTCTGCAATGAATTTACCTTTTTCTACACTTTCTCCTCTCACATTACCAGAGGCAAGCAGTTTGCCATCAGTACTTGAATAATCTAATTCCTCAGAAAGTAAAGTATTAGCTAAATATGTAGCTTTAACATTCTTTTTAAAAAGCATATCCAAAGTAATATTATTGTAGAGACCTTCATCACTAATTACTTTTAAAATAGTGCCATCTTTCAAATAAAAATTTGCGACTACTCTTTTCATATTTATCGCTTCAGGCGTATTGGTGTTAAAATTGGCCTTACCTGCAACTAAAGTATACCTGTTTCCATTTAAGTCAAAACCTGAATATTCAATATCAAAAAAATTATTAGTATCAGAATCTGCTTCAGCTTCAATTTTCACGGCTTTTTCTGTTACCTGATTTTTATCTCTGTAGGTGACAAATAGAAGAGACAATGCAATAATAAAAATTACAACCTGTATTGATATAATTTTTCTTCTTCTATTAATCACTTTATGCCGTATTGGAGAAGTGAGTGGATATGAACAATACCTTTTAACTTTTTGTTTGATTTAGCTTTATTATACTCTTTTTCTGACGCAACTAATAAGCTTGTAATTTTTTTATCATTCATCAAAGACAACGCTTTGGAGGCTGGTGAATTCTCTGAAATAAATAAAGGGCTAGGTGTCATAAATTTTTTTAAATGATCATTTTTAGAGTAATGCTTAATACCTCTTCTCGCATCTCCATCAGTTAAAATACCTTTAACGTTATTTTTTTCCATAATTACAACTAAGCCAAGTTTTTTTTTATCAATAATCTTTGTAGCATCGTAAATATTTTTATTTAAATTAACTGTAGGTAATTTGTTTCCTTTTATCATAATATCTTTAACCAATAGTAGCGCTTGTCCAATATTACCACCTGGATGAAAAACTTTAAATCTTTCTTTTGAAAAACTCATTTTATTCATAAGCGCAACCGCTAAGCAATCGCCCAGCAATAAAGTGATACTTGTACTTGTTGTTGGAACCATACCAGTGGGATCAGATTCTTTAACCTGTGGAAGAAGTAATTTTACATCACTTGCTTTTAGTAGCAAGCTATCTTTCTTTGAAGCCACGCCAATAATTTTAATATTAAAACGATTTGCATATCGAAGCATATTAGCAATTTCAGACGTATTGCCTGAGTATGAAAAAACTAATAGCAAATCTCTTTTATCAATTTGCCCAAGGTCACCATGATTAGCCTCACTTGGATTTAGAAAGAATGAAGAAATTCCAACCGATGATAAGGTAGCTGCAACTTTTCTTGAAATCAAACCACTTTTTCCAATTCCCGCACATATAACTTTACCTTTACAATTGGCTATTAGATCAACGGCTTGTACAAATGATTTGTTAAATATTTTATTGATTTTTTTAAGCTCACTTATCTGAATAGCAGCAGCTTTTTTTGCAATAGAAATATAATTAACTTTAGCCATTAATGTTCAAATATTGAAAATTTAAATCCTTTTTGATCTAATTCTATTCTTGTGTCTAAAAACTCTAAACATTTTCTATAAATATCCATTCGATCTTCTCTAAGTAACATTTTCTCTAGTTCATTTCTAATTCTGTGTAAATAAATCACATCATTAGCGGCGTATTCCAATTGTTTATCGCTAAGATCATTAATATTTTTATTCCAATCACTTGATCCCTGATTTTTGTCTAATTTTTTATTACAAAATTCTTGGACTAAATTTTTAAGGCCATGAGAATCTGTATAAGTTCTACAAATTTTAGAAGCTATTTTTGTGCAGAAAATATTATTCATTTTACACTTTAAAAAATACTCAAGCGCACTCTTGTCAAATCTTAAAAAGTGACCAATTTTTTGAATTTTATTATTCTCTAATACAGATACTAGATTAGGCATTTTGTAATTAGTGCGGTCAGGTTGGACAATATAAACTTCACCACCATCGCCACAGATTTGAACTAAACTTAACTTATCACGTTCTGGAATCAATAAACCTGTTGCTTCAGTATCAATAGCTATACTATCTCTAAATGAGTTTGCAACTTCTGGACTTATGTCCCCTTGAATCTTGTGTATTTTCATATAACTATCTTAAATACCATGAATAATTACCCAATAGCAACAATCCTTGGTGGTGGTGGATTTATAGGAAGATATCTTGTCCGAAAAATGACTGAGAAGAA
>Ga0115004_10003097_pt1 | contig 13590 bp, 19 predicted proteins | sample ArcticOcean_MG_C_10_FD_88737 | JGI IMG/M metagenome (GOLD analysis project Ga0115004, IMG submission 88737) | Marine microbial communities from western Arctic Ocean - ArcticOcean_MG_CB11_90 | ecosystem: Environmental > Aquatic > Marine > Oceanic | place: Arctic Ocean: Canada Basin | collected...
CAATCTTTTCTAAATCACCTTGTTTATATATTTCATCACAATCTAGATTCCATATATAGTCAATATCATTATTCAAATTTTCCATATATGCATTACATTGTGAGTCCTTTTCATCATACTGACTATGAATAATTTTAATTTTATTTTTTGGGTCAGAGAAATTATCTAATATATAATTAGTCTTATCTGTAGATGTAGTTATACCTCGTTCTTGCCAATATTTTACTGGTCCTTCTGCAATCAATATTTGTGAAGCAAAATCATATACACTATTTAAACATTCTTCTAGTACATAATCACCATTTAATACGATCATACCAAATGCAATTTTTTGTTGGTGTTTTATATTCATATATTACAAGTTGTCTTTATTGTATAACATTTATTAAAGTAATCAATATATAATTTTTTCAAATGTCGGTCGTTAAATAATAAATCATTATACGTATGATCTTTATAATGTTGACCAGTATACTCAAAAGTCTTTTTATCAAAATCAGGTGTAAACTTTGAAAAGTGATTAAAGACAAATGGTTGCTTTTTATCACCCCATACAACATTTTTTTCAGATTCAAAGAAATCAAAATTTAGATATTTATAATGCCATGGAGCTCCATGCGATATATCTTTATCTCCTATGTATATTTGTTCAGGTGGTATTATACTAAATATACCCTCTAAAAACTTTTGATCCCCACAGGTTGCTAAATGAGCAGGCATTTTAGTAAAAACAGCATCTCTCCACCACTTTAAAGCTTTTTTACCATCTGGGGTATTTTTAAACACTACAACCCCGACATTGAACATACCATCAACGTTATTTGTAACTACATGCTTATGTCTAAACATACAAACGTCTTTATCGGCCATCTTATCTAAAATAATATTAAAATCCTGATAAAAATAAATATCTGAATCAATATATGAAATATCTATACCTTTTTCATCTAGTAGATAGTATGAAAAAAAGGATGCTAAAGACCATATAAAATCATTTCTATTACCACCACCTAATTCTGGTTTTGTTTTATCTCTTAATTTTAAAAAATCTTTATCTGACTTAACTAAATCATCAATAAAGTACGGTTCGATTCCCGGTAAGTTTAGTTCTTTAATTTTATTAAAAGACTTTTCACATAAACATAGATAATGTAATTTAAAATCACTTGTAGTCTCTTGTAACGATTTATACAATGCTAAACCGTAAAACAGATAATTAAAATCTGATAATGTACATATATTAACCATATTAATTAAAAATAGTTCCTTCTAATTTTTTATTCATAATTTTTTGAAGTTTATCAAATTTCGAATCTTTTACTATTTCATCCCCTTTATGGGTACTATTATGCCAGTGCCAGGTAAAAGATGAAGTAAATAAATGATCGTTATTTTTTAAAGGTTTTGAAAACCACTGTGATTCTATATCGGTACCTAACCCTGGGTGTTTATAGTTGATACACCACTCTGCATTAAAGTAAGCACAAGGTAAAATATCGAATTTCATTTTATTCTTATAGACTGAACCGAATAAGCTTTTACCCCAACATGTTGAATTTGGTACTATAGGAGAATTATCGATTTCCTTTAAAAATAATTCACCTAACTTACTACCCTTTTTTAAGTTCATAACAGTACCACAACAGCCTTGTTCCTCAAAATTTAAATCTGATCCCCATACATATAAAAATTCTTCATCTAACAAACATGACATATCTCTAAGAAAAACAATATCCATATCAACCCAACAACCACCATACTTATGACAACATAATAATCTTAGTAAATCTGAATTTAAATAATAAAGGTTATCTCTCTTGGTTATAATTTCTTTATTTTCAACTGGTGTACCTTTTGAAAGTTCAACTGGGTCAAAAATTTTAAAATCTATATATTCTTTAAAGGGTTGTAAAAATTCATTATCGGTTACATCATAATCTGACCATAAAATTAACTTATGGTTTTTATAATCTTGCGTTGCAAAATACGATTTTATACATAACAATTCTTTTTCATTTTTTATTTCAGAATATATGTGAAAGTTTTTACTTTCTACTTTTTTTGTAGTTATATCTTTACCCTTTAAAAAACTTAAACATTCTTCGTAATCATGATATAATTTTGGTGTATTTTCTATGCTAATTTTCATTATTTGTTTGTATCTACTTTATCCCAATCAGGTTCAATTTTTAAATATTCTGAAAGTTTTTTAACGTCAGCTATTCTTTCATCAACCAACTTATACCATAGAGCATCACTTTTACTATCGTGTTGATCACTTAACATTCTTTCAGCTACTTTATCTTTTGATCTTTGACCAAATACCCAATGGTTATGTTGTATATGTATATCTCTTCTATATTTAACTCTACCAAAAGCTTTAAACGTTTGGTACATCCATTGATCAGACCAATTAATTAAAAATTCACCTCTACACATATAACCTAAAATATCTGTATACTTTTTATGAATAAATGCATTTACGCTTATCTCATCTTTTTCCCTATAACCATCATAGCAATGAACTAGTTTAATTTCATCTAAAGGTAAATTACCTGGCTTAAATTCTTCTAATATTTTTTTATCCCAATCACGTGTTTTAAATACCATATCATCCCCAATATAACCTAAAACATTACCTTTAGCATGTGGATAAAGTATATTCCATATTTTATTAATCCCGATAAATTTTTTATTATTTTCAATAACTATAATTTTTACGAAAGGTATTGCTATAGCAATTTTTTGTACTATTTCTAAAGTCGGGTCATCTGCGTCAATACCAAAAATTAATTCAACATTATTAATATCATGAACTGATGTAATAATTGAACTAATTAAAGTTAGTTTTAAATTAAGTCTTTCTCGACTCGGTACTAATAAGCTTATTTTATTCATTTTTTAAATTTTTTTAATATTTCAATTACATCATCTAAACTAGTATCAGGTACACAACCTTGCCAAGCAGGAAGATAACCATGCTTGGTTTTAAATATTTCAGCACTATCCATTATTTTTTGCTGCCAATTATCGCCGCGGCGTATAGATGAATTATCTTCACTACAAGCTTGTTCTTGAATATAGTCACAACTATCTGCTAAATCCGACCACCACCAATATGGTGTACTATAACCAGCTTTGGCCAATCTATATGAATGCTCAACATGTTCAAAATTGTTTTTATCAAATTCTTCATCTAATAAACCGCATGTAGATAAACTTTCTTTTGTATAAAAACAAACAGCACCAACACAATGTTGATTTAAAGCAATCTTTAGATCACCATAATCAATAACTTTACGAGGTTTTGGTTTACCTTTACTAATACCTGCTTTGTTAGCTGGGCCATGATAACCAAACATCATATGATGTATACCAGTTTTTAAATATGCATTAATATATGCTTTAAAGGCATTATCTTTAAATACCATATCATCTTCAACTATAAAAATATATTCACAACCACTCCCCAATAAATGCTTTAAAAGTATATTTTTACTCTTACATACCCCAAGATTTGTTGGGTTATTAATTACATCAGTATACTCTACATCTAATGGTTTTGTACCATCATTTACTATAACTAATTCATCATACCAATCTTTTTTTATACTTTGAATACATTTTTTTAAAAAATTATTCCTATTACATGTTACAATACCTATACCAATCTTTGACATTATATATATTTTATAATAAATAATATATATGTCAACTGAAATAAGTATTAAACAGATACCAGAAGTAACAGAAATTAATAATAATGATTTATTACTGGTACAAACTACAAATGCAACTAATACGTTAAAGTTCGAAAACTTTGTAGTAGGTTTAGAAAATACTACATTTGCACCGGCTATTAGTGCCAATTCAACCAATATTGGTTCTTTAAGTTCGGTAATTGATGCTACATTCTTTGAACCTACAACAGTACTTGCCGGACCTACTAGCGTCGCGACGGGTACCAGAATGTTACCGATAATTATAACATCGGGTGGAGAAAGAAGAACTTATTATTTCTTACTATCGGCTGGAGCTCTTGCTTAATTAGTTAAATCTTCAAGATTTTTTATCTTTTCTAACTGATCTTTAAACTCATCTTCATCTTTCTTTCAAAGATTTTGTGATTCAAGGAGTTTTTCCATCATATCAAGATTTTCAGGGTTAAATATATCTGAACCACTATCACCACCAACAAGATCACCTTCTGCATCGATATAAAGTTTAATCATTTGCATACGCTCTTGCTTACTACCAAAAACTTCAATTAATGCGGGTGAATCATCTCTCGGGAAGAACGGGTTATCTTGTGGATTCTCATGGTAATGTCTTTGTAATACTTTAAAGAAACTATCTATTTCCTTTATATACTGTTCATAAGTTTCTCTATCACCATTATCTTTAATTTCAATTTTGTTTTGTTTAGTAATCGGTATGAAGAAAATAATATCTAAATTTGTTAATGCTTCTCTTACAATAGGAATACATTCATCAATAAAATCTTCATCAATATCATTATCTTCTTGACTCATAGCCCACATAGAGTAAACTAAGTTATCTAAAGGACATCTATCAAATATAACTTTATCGCCCTTTTTAAACTCTTTTAAAGTACTTACCATATAATCTAAAATAGCTTTTTGCGATTCTTTAGTAGTTTGTTTACTATGCGGTAAACCTTTTTCATTTAAAACGTCTCTATACGTCTTCACTTCACGTCCATACATATCCCACTCCTGTAAGAAGTCTTGTAATAACGTACTTTTACCAATATTTGCTGTACCACAGATTGCAATTCTCATATACTATTATTTTATAATAAAAATTTGATATATCAAGTCTATATACTATAATTAATATATGATTACGTTTGATGAAAAGACCCATACTTACAAATGTAGTAAAACCGGTAGAGAATTAATATCGGCAACTACTTTAATAGGTAAGTATAAAAAGCCATTTGATAAGATGGAAAATGCAACTCGAGTAGCTAATAGAGAAGGCTTAGATGTCGACTTTGTATTAGATATGTGGGAGACGGAAAAGAATAGAGCTTGTGATTACGGTACTAGTATTCATAAGGTCATGGAAGATTATTTGACCGAAGGGGTTGAAGAAGAAGAGCATGAATCTTTGTATTCTTCTTTTAATAAGTGGAAGCATATCTTTAAGAAGTTTCCTACTTTATTATGTGAAGAAAAATTACATGATTTAGACAATTTCATTGCAGGTACAGCAGATTTAATTTACGAAAATAAAACCCATTTCATGGTTGGTGATTTTAAGACTAATAAAGCGTTTAATTTCTTCTCTCAATATAATGAGTTTATGCTTAAACCGATGGATCATTTAAGTGTATGTGAATTCAATACATATGCGTTACAATTATCTTTATATGGTTATTTACATGAAAAGAGTTCAGGCAAAAAGTGTACCGGTTGTGTTATATTCTATAAGGATAAAGAAACTAATAAGTTTTACCCAATCAGAGTTAACTATATGAAGAATGAAATTATTGCATTAATTGAAGATTACAATAATCCCAATTCACTATCTTCAAAAATTGCTTAATATACTTTTCTCTATTAGGACCATACTTTTTATAGTAAGCATGCTCCCATACGTCTATACCAAGTAGTATAGTTACGTCTGAATACATTAAAGGGTTATCTTGGTTGTTAGTAGGTATTAATTCTAATTTATTACCCTTCTTAACTAACCATAACCAACCTGAACCGAAATGAGCTAAAGCTTCTTCCACAAATATAGCTTTAAAATTATCAAAACTCTTATATTGTTTTTCAATTAACTCTCTAATAGGTCCAGAAATTGTTTTTCTATCTGGAGACATCATATTCCAGAATAACTGATGATTATACGCGCCTCCTGCATTATTACGAATTGCATCTTTTTTAGATTTAGCTTTTTTAACAATTGATAATAAATCTTGTTTATTGGTAGCTGGTAATGCTGCATTTAATTTTTTAACATAACCTTTATAGTGTTTGTTAAAATGCAAGTTCATTGTTTCAGCGTCTATACTAGGTTCTAAAGCATCTAAAGCGTAAGGTAGCTTTATAGCTTTAATACCTTCAATGCTTTCTAATATAACATCTGCTAGTTGATCGTAATTCATAATATTATTTATTACTTCTTCCCACCTTTCATATTGGCACACCAATGATACATTTTACCTTTTTCACCACCATATTTTTTAGCTTTACGTCTTAGTTCAGTTACTGAACCTTTACAGCTAGCTCCTGATTTTTTTACTCTACCAGGTCTACTTTTACCTTTTACCTTTTTATCGGCATAGTTTTCAAAATATGTACTAAAGTTAACCATTTATATATTTAGTTCAATTAAGTTATGATAATTTGACCCCAATTTCTACCCTGTCCGTTGGAGCTATCACTACTATCATTATAATAATATGTTCCAGCAGCTACTGGAGTGAAGAATATGGGCCCTAATGTAGATGAGTTATTTACAACACCTTCGGCTAGACCTGTAGTACCAACACCTGATATATTTCTAATCGTAAACGGTCGACCTTCTTCTCGAGGATAAAAGCTATTAATACCTATATTTTCAAATCTTATAGTATCTCCCATATTAAAGTTTAATGTTCTATTTGAACCATAATTATCAGTTGGAACTAATGATCCTGACCTATCAACAGCATTATTCCCATTAGTTGAAAACTTCCATGCTGTCGCCCAACCGGTACCGGCATTTCCAGTTATAAATGATGCACTAATTGCAAATGTTTCTGTAGGAGTACCACCACCAACACCACCGCCGTTACCATCACTACCAATTGAGGCGTAACTAGCCCCGTAAAGTTTCATCGAGATTCTTTTTGTTTTTAGTTTATTCCTATTTGCAGATATTTCTGCATTTAAATCATTTTTAGTTATAAAATTATTTGGTTCAGATTTTAAGTTCGACTGACTACGTATAATATTATTTTTTGTTATCGGTATGTATATTTTTTTATTAATCATTTTCTCTCATTGTTTGAGTTTTCTTTTTACTTGCTTCCTTCTTTTTAATAATATATTTAAATGCAGCTCTTAAACTCTTTTTCTTTATAGGGTCTTTGGTTCTTCCTACTGCAGCTCTAACTCTTTGATGAATTAAATTAATAATTTGCGATTGTCTTGCATGTGGTTTAGATTTAAAAGATTTTTTATTCAAAGTACCTCTAATATCAGCTACTGAACTAAATTTTACACTAACTGTATCTTTTGGATTTTCATCGGTATATAGTCTCCTACCCGAACCTTTAGGTTTTTTACCGGTTCCTTTTTTAGGATTAGTTTCTAATAATATTTTTTCTACTAAAGTGTTAAACTTCACCTAAATATTTAATAGAAGTTTATAAAATGTCATGTTTGGTCTTATTACAATGTTACTTACAACGCTCGGTGCAACGGGTATGGGTTCAATGCTTAAAATTGTTGGTGGTCTTTTCGCTGGTATATCAGATGCTAAAGAAGCAAAACATAAAAGAGAGCTTATTAGAGATATGCAGCTTCAAAAAGCTGATCTTGAATTTCAAAAAGCTGTCTTCGGTGACATGGATAAAGACACATCTGTTTTTACCAGGGGTACTCGTAGGCTCATTGCTCTTATCGGGATGTGTAACTTTTTCGTCATCTCGGTCCTCTGCACCCTCTGGCCAGGAGTCGAGCTCGTTACCTTCACACCCCCAGAAAACAAAGAAGCGATCAAGCTCATCTGGGGATTGGTTACTTTCCCCTCAGGAGCAGACATTACCACCTCAATTACAACGGGGCACATTGCTTTGGTATCAATCGCCACTTTGGGAGCGATAATCGGATTTTACTTTACACCTGGAGGTAAGAGGTAATGGTATTGATATCTGAAAGTTCAGGGGCCGGTATATTCGAAATTTTTGGTCTTATCGTTTGTAGTTTTATACTATGTGTTATTTTTAAAGACTTATACCAAGAATTTAGAAGTAGAAAAAGGAAGTAATTACTTACTGATAGCTCTATAAACTTTATCCCAATCTTCTCCTGGATCGTTATCCTTTAGATCTGCTACCCGATCTTTCATCATATTATAATAATATTCTAACTCTGTATTTTCTTTTATTGATTTATTAAGAGTATTTTCTGCTTTTAACCAGTCTCGATTTTTATAATACTTTAAGAATGTATCATGTAGTATATAATTAAATTGGTCAGTTAATACTGTATAAACTGTTATACCTTCTTTCTTACCCTTTACAGCTATTTTATCTAATTCTATAAATTTAAACTTATTACGGATAAGGTTAACAGTTTCTTGACCTAATAGAATACCTACACCGTATGCTTTAGTTTGACCTTCAAGTCTTGCAGCTAAATTAACTCCATCACCTAAGCACGTATAATCGAATCTTTGATCTGAACCCATATTACCGACAACAACTCTACCGGTATTAATACCGATCCCGATTGCTAATGGCTTCTTACCTTCTTCTATTAATTGTATATTAAGGTTAGAAAGTTCTAATTGCATTTTTATTGCAACTTCAATTGCTTTAATACGGTGAGTTATTTGGTCTTCAGGTAAAGGTGCATTCCAGAATGCCATTAAAGCATCTCCAATATATTTGTCTATAGTACCACCTGATTCCATTACGATGCGAGTCATAGGAGTAAGGTATCGATTAATTAAATAAGTTAAACCTTGAGGGTTGTCTTTAAACTGTTCACTTATTGTTGTAAAACCTCTTATATCAGAAAATAATATAGTTAAGTCCTGTGTATCACCTCCAAGTTTTAACATATTAGGGTTCTTTTGAAGTTTTTTAACTATTTCAGGGGCTAGGTAATGTTCGAACTGTTTTTTAATTAACATTTTACCTTTATATTCATGTATAAATCTAAAAAATATGGCTAATGTAAATATTATGAAAATACTATATATAGGGTATGTAAAATCGTATAATAAATTGTGATTACTGAATAACCAAAAGCCATATATAGGTAAAGTAATTATCACTACACTTATTAGTAACCCGTTAATAACCCATAGAAACCTAAGTGCACATAGCGTCAACAGTAAGCTCAGTGCTAAAGTAAATAGTATTTCATATAAGGTAGCTTCAACTGGTCTCACTAATACATTTTCATTTGCTAAAGTTTCAACAACTTGCATATTTAATTCATGACCATTACTAACTTTTATAGGGGTTGCTACTGAATTAGATAAACCTTCTGCTGTTAATGCAATTACTGCTATTGTATCTTTTACCGAGGACCAATCTTCACTAGTTAGAGAAATCTTATTAAACTCTGTATCATAATTAATCCATACTCTAGCATTTTCATCAGTTTCAAAAGTACCTACATTCCTTAATCTAATAGCACTTACTCCGGCATGGTCAACTTTAACTTGATAAGATCTATCATCTACAAGACATCTTAATATTTCTAAAGGTAATGTCGGGTAAACTTCACCTTTGACTTGTATCATTAAAGGCATCCGACGGACTACCCCATCTAATTCAGGCGCAGTAACAGTCATACCTACACCTTTTGAAAATGTACCTACACTTTCAATTGGACCAATACCATTTGGATAATCAAATAACCAATTATTTAAACCTACCGAGCCGATAGTGGTAATATTTTGTTTAACTAACGTACCTTTACCTTGTAATGCTGCAGATTGAGCTGTAACTACTGGATAATGGTATAAAATATCTGTAAAGGTTTTATCCCCTCCTAATCTATCTTCTTCAGCAAATAAAATAGGTAGAACTACTAAACCAGCTCCGTTATAATATGCCTTTTCTATATAATGAGATAATACATTTCTCTTCCATGGCCATTGACCGTATTTTTCAAGACTAGATTCATCTATTTCAATAATAGTAAATAAATCAGATTTTTTTACTTTTTGAGTCTTTTGATAATAATCTAAACCTTTTAATCTTAAAATTTCTACTGGATAAGGATCATATATTCTTAATACTGCAAATAATACTGCAGCTATAGTACAATATATGAATGGTTTAAATTTATTAAGTTTCATTGTTGAATAATATTTATAGATACACTACCACCGGCGTTTAATACCCCTTCTGTTATAGTTCCTTTATTGTCATATTTTAATGACACATCTGAAACCGAAGGTACAGTTAATTGTATTTTATTTTCGTTATCAGATATAAAAGTAGCTTTATCGTCTTCAATTTGAAAAATAGTATTTTGATCATCACTACTAAAATCTAAATATGATGCTTCCTCTAAAAAATCATCTTGATTATCATTTTCCATTTTTTCATCATCAACGTTTTCTGTTAATTCCCTTTTAATTTTAACTGTTTCATTTTTTCTATCGTTATCTATTATAGGTCTCGATGGTGATGTAAATGTTGAGGTAACTGATGTAACTTCATATGCTTCAGTTAATATTACCGAACCGATATTATTAAAAACTTCGATTGAACCTACGTATTGTTTACCATTACTATCTTCAGATGGTAATAAAGTAAACTTACTTTCTCCAGATTCTTTAACTATTACTTCAAAGTCAGTACCTCTAACTGATACTGAAGCTGTTGGGGTTGTTATTTTAATATTTTCTCTATTATTTTTAGCTATTAACCCAGATGTATATCTAAGTTTACCGAAAGATGCTTTTAAATTAACTTTACCTTTTTTTGTATTATTATCATATACAAATTCATCTACTACTAATGTTGAATATTCTGCAATAGTAACTTTTGTATCATCTACGAATAATATTTTTATAACCCCATCTAAAGTTTCAATTTCATCATACATCTCAACCGGTGTACCGTTTTCGGTTAAAATTTTATTTGAATCCCTTGTAATCTGCCCGGGCTGGGTTTGAAAAGAAACCTCCCCAACTTTAGCAAAAGCAGAGGAGGTTAATAATAAGAAAACTAAAACTAAATTATGGATTGATAATCGTTCCTTGAGCGAAATCAGGCATTGCAACTGGTTGTGTATAACTTCCATCGAAATTACTTATTGTATCGAGACCTTCTAATCCAGCAGTATAAGAGCCGTCAGATTGTATAACTGTAAAGGTTGTATCATGACCATAATGGGTAAGCTCTAATGTTTGATTTTCTGAACCAGATTGTACTAGGTTAAGAACGTTACTATCACCTTGAAGTTGTACTGTTTGGCTATGACCTAATCCTAAATTACCACCTTCTTGTATTGATGTAATTAAATTACCAGAACCAATAAGAGAAATATCAGATACTGCACTGATATTATCATTAAGATAAAAATCTAATGTATTACCACTACCAATGATATAGTTCTTAAGATATTGCTGAGAAATATTTGAAGCTTCAGTAGATACATCATCTTTCTTAATAGTAATATCATTACCATCACCTAATATTGTATTAGTAAATATGTTTTCATTACCAGATACGATTAAATCTTGTACATTACCATTCCCTTCAATATAAAGATCAAAATTAGTTTCATCTCCGCCCCATTCAATATCTAACTCATTACCGTTACCGATTTGAGAAATATCAAAATCACTACTATCTCCTCCAATAGTAGAAATATTCGTTGTATCACCTATTCTATTTCCTGAACCTACTTGAGTAATATCAAAAGTACCTGTAGTACCTTCTTGTTCTAAGTAAATTTCGTTATTTGCAAATGCAATAGTGCTTGTTAATAATAATGCTAGTAGTGTTGTTTTCATATCAATATTTATAAAAAACGATATGAAAATTATTATTATTCAACAAAATTCCACAAGCCTTTTTGATCACCTTGTAACATTAAGTCTATTATACATGCATCGATAGCTTTCCTTGTTGCAATTGAAACTCTTTCATTCCTAGCATAACCTATTTCAGCTTCACCGTAATCATTAAAATCACCTAAACCTAATTCATCTGTATCAAAATACTTAAAAAATGTAGCACCGGCACTTATACTTAATATAGTTTTACTAACTGTAGATGATAGTAATATTTGACCTGAATTTACACTGACAAATCTCATTGAAACTGTAACGTTATCTTTTCTATATTGTTTAGAAGCTCCTATACCTAAATAACTGGCTCCAATACCACCAGATACAATATTACTTTCATAAGAAATAATACCCCCCTCAACTATCATACCAGCAAATAATAAAGCACCTAAATCTTCTTCACTATCATTAAAAGACCTTCTATTAGTTTTAATAATATTTCTTTCATTAAGTAGATTAGCAAGGTTAGCTCTTTCAACCACATTAAACCATTTATTATTACCAGCTTCTATAAGTGATTCGATAACCCAAGCTTCTCCTCCTTGTGTAACTGCTGATGAAAAAGATGCATAATTATCAGACGTCTTTCTTTGACCGGTTTTATCATCAAATGAGTAAACTGCAACAAATATAGGAGCTTCTTTAACATCTTTCATATCACCTTGTTTAATCATATAAGGTGGTTTCTGAACCCAAGGAGGATTTTGTATTGGTGTAGATATACAACCTACCATTAACAGTAAAGTTAAACTAAATAAAATTTTAATCATGGTGTTTCAGTTGCAACAGGTGGTATATAAAGAGAGCCGATTGGTATTACAATGCTAGTAGATGAACCATCAGTTAAATCATTTATAGTTAAATAGATTTGATCATCAGCGGATTTATACCAAGTAATTGTACTATCTTCTATAGAAAAGGTACCTGTTTCTAGACCATCATCTGCAAATAATTGTTCAGTAACTTGTTTGGCTAATTCAGAATAAATTCTAGCCTGTAAACTGGACATAAATGTATTAACAGCAGATCTATCTTCTGCTAACTGAGCTTGTAATTCAGCTGATTCTATTTCATCTTCAATAGATTTTTTTCTATTAAATGAAATTTGTTCTAAAGTAATTTTATGTGCAGAATACCCTACCCCTGTAAAGGTTGGAGATTTAAATTGAAATATCATTTCACTACCAAATAATGCTAATGGTAATAATAAACATAGAATAATCTTATTCATAAAATTATTTATAGGTTACTTCTTTTTTTTCAATAATTCTTCTTCTTTTAACTTATATTCCTTTTCCATTAATTCTCGTCTTTCCTTTTGTTGTAAAATCATTTTTAATTTTATATTAAGACGAATCATATCATTATCTAACATCCGGACTTTATCTATTAGACCTATTAAAGTTTTTTTAGATGAACTTATTGTAGGTGAAATTTCTTTTGTTACCCATTTCCATACATAATAGACAAAATAACCTAAACCAATAGCAGCTATAACAGGAAATCCAAAGTCATTAACTAACTTTGAAAAATGGTCTATCATTTGATCATTCATAGTTAATCCTTTCTTGCATCTTCCTTGCCTTCCGCTGCTGCTATTCTATCTAAATTAGGTTCAACATTGAATGCATGCGATATTAAAGTATCAATTTTAACTATTTCATTAGTCATTACATCTACCCTATTTTGTAAGCTACCTATCATACCACCTAAACCTGCTACCGATCCTTGAACTCCATTCAATATAAATTTTAAAATAATGAATATAAATAGACCACCAGCTAAGGCACCAGCGATTGGAAAACCTACTTC
>Ga0115004_10003105_pt1 | contig 13578 bp, 18 predicted proteins | sample ArcticOcean_MG_C_10_FD_88737 | JGI IMG/M metagenome (GOLD analysis project Ga0115004, IMG submission 88737) | Marine microbial communities from western Arctic Ocean - ArcticOcean_MG_CB11_90 | ecosystem: Environmental > Aquatic > Marine > Oceanic | place: Arctic Ocean: Canada Basin | collected...
AAGAATAAAGCGAACTTAGAAAGGAAAAAAAAAATTAACTTAATTAACTTAAGGATTAAAAAGTTTAAAAAAAATAAAAAAAAAAAGGTTAAAGACCAAATTAAATTGCTTATTAAAAAAAATAAAAATAATTTAAAAAAGCTAGAGTCAACTATTCACCCTCTTGTTAGAAAAAAAATGAATAGTTTTTTAAAAAAAAGAAATAAAATTTTAGTTTTAGAAATACCTCTATTGGCGGAGAATAAACTCAATAGATATTTTGATAAAATAATATTTGTAGATGCAAAAAAAAAATTAAGATTAAAAAGATATCTCAAGCGTGCCAAGGATAAAAAAATATTTAAGATATTAAACAAGAGACAATTATCACCTGCTATTAAAAAAAAGGTGTGTGATTTAATAATTAATAATAATTATTCGTTAGTAACTTTAAAAAAAAATGTTAAAAAATTTATGAAACATTATGAATGAAATATTTTTAGACACAGAAACAACAGGCCTATCCCCTAAAGATGGGCACAAAATAGTAGAGATAGCCTGCATAGAGACAAACGATCTAATCGTGACAAAAAGAATTTTCCACAAAGTAATAAACCCTGAAAGAGATGTTCCTGAAGGAGCTTATAAAGTACATGGCTTTTCAACAGAATTATTAAAAGATAAAGAAACCTTTGACAAAATAGCTGATGAATTTCTTAATTTTATTAAAGATAAAAAAATCATAATTCATAATGCATCTTTTGATTTAGGTTTTTTAAACCACGAACTGAAACTAATAAGAAAAAAAGAAATTAAAAAAAACAATATTGTTGATAGCTTAGAAATTGCGCGAGGAAAGTTCCTTGGTGCTTCAAATTCTTTGGACGCTCTTTGTAAAAGATTTGGAATAGACATATCTAGAAGAACCAAACATAACGCTCTATTAGACTGTGAGCTTTTAAGAGAGGTTTATATTAATTTATTAGATGTTAAAGAACCAAAACTTAAATTTTCTAACGAAAATTTGGAAACTAATAAAGAAAACAGAGTTGGATATAATAACAATTATTGCAAAACAATAATTAAGCCAACCCAAGAGGAAATAAAACTACACAAGAATTTTTTAAAAAAAGATTTAAATAAAAATTATTATTGAATAGATCTTTTTAAATACAGTTCATTAAAGTCAATTTTTTCGTCAATTTTAATTTTATTGAAACCAGATTTTTCAAACAATAAAATAAATAATGATCTAATTTCTGGATAGATTTCATTAGGAACTTTAATTAAAATAATTTTTTCAAGCAAGATTTTGTTCGTTAGATCTCCATCAATTTCAATAATTGTCGAAAACTCAATTTTAGTATTAATTTTATCTACTTCACTGACATTGGGATTTAAAGAAAGAGTAATTATAACCTCAATAATTTTCTCTTTAAATCTATGGCTTTTGATATCAATATTTATTTTATAATTTGAAATATTTTTTTCTAATAAAAAAAAAGTTTTGGGGTTCGGTATCTCAAACTTTAAATCTTTAATATACTTACTTATTATTTTATAATTCATCTTTGTCTTTTTCTTCTTCTATTATTTCAGCGTCTATGAAATCTTCACTGTTCTTTACATTGTCTTGATATTTATTTTTTAACCAAAAACCTATCATTGTTTTTCTTGTTAAAGGAATAAGTAATAAAAAACCAAAAATGTCAGAAATAAACCCGGGTAAAATTAAAAGGAAAGCTGCTATTGCTATAGATGCTCCTGAAAACATTTCATAAAGAGGAATTTTATTTTTATATAAATTAGCCATGCCTGACTTAATTGTATTTATACCTTCAATTTTTGCGTAATAAATTCCAACAAACGCCGTAAAAAAAATTATTAAAACGGTATTAAGCGCTCCAATTTCCTGGCCAATTTTAATCATCAGCACGATCTCTAGAATTGGCAAACCTATAATTATTAGTAAAAGTGTGTTCATTTGCTTCTTACAAAATTATATTATTAATGTATATTTATCAAATAATGAGCAACAATTTTGGTTTTATCGACATAATCCTCCTAGCTATGATCGCTGGATTTATTATTTTGCGATTAAGAAACATTTTAGGCAGAAGAACCGGCCACGAAGGAAAGAGTTCTAGTATTTTCGATGAAAAAAAATATAACCAATTTAAACCAGAGGTTAAAAATAAGGCAATGATAAAGAACGTATTAGAAGATAATGAAAAAAAGGAATTCTTAAAAGGAGCCGAAATTGCTTATGAAAATATAATAACTTCTTTTGCAAAGGGTGAAAAAGAAAAGCTTAAAACACTTCTAACAAAAGAAATATATATTAATTTTGAACAAGCAATTAATCACAGAAATCAAGAAAACATAAAATCCGAACTCACATTCGTTGGGGTAAAAAATTCTAGTGTTGAAAAATTTGAAAAAATAAACAATGAATTTGAAGCAACAGTTAAAATTATTTGTGAAATAATATCAGTTAAAAAAGACAAAAGTGAAACTATTATTGAGGGTGATCCTGAAAAAATTAAAACGGTCATTGATTATTGGAAATTTTCTAAAAGTGTTTCAAGTAAAAATCCAAATTGGTTCTTGGCTGAAATTATTAGTAAGTGAAAAAAAAAAGCGCTCTTTCAAGCGCAGACAAAGCTCAATGGGAAGAATATTTAAAAAATCCTAAAGATATTTTCGACAAAGAGAGAGTTAGTCAAAAAAAAATTGACTCAAATCACAGACTTCGCTTTGATCTACATGGTTTTACCTTAACAGGTGCTAATCAAAAAATTCGAGAATTAATAATTAATTGTCAGGAAAGGAACTTTAATGAAATCCTGTTAATCACCGGAAAAGGCTTACATTCAAATACCAATCAGAATACATATGTTTCTAAGGAGCTAAGCAAACTAAAATTTTCAGTACCAGAATATATAAACTCAAACAAAGATTTGTTAGCTAGAATTTATAGTATAGAGCAGGCATCTATTGCCGATGGAGGCGAAGGAGCCATTATTATAAAGTTAAAAAAATTATAATATAAATTTACTTAAATCAGTATCTCTTGTTAATTCACCAAGATTATTTTCAATATATTTTCTGTCTATAATAATTTTTTCACCAGAACGATCTGAAGCTGTAAAACTGATGTCGTCTAAAACTTTTTCTAGTAGAGTATGTAACCTTCTCGCACCTATATTTTCTACAGATGCATTTACTTCCGCGGACACTCTCGCCAAAATATCAATTCCATCATCGGTAAACTCTAAATGAACATTCTCTGTTTTCAATAAAGCAACGTATTGTTTAATTAGACTATTGTCCGGTTCTTTTAGAATTCTTTTAAAGTCGTCCTCTGTTAAAGCATTTAGCTCTACTCGTATAGGTAAACGTCCTTGAAGCTCAGGCAACAAGTCCGACGGCTTTGCAAGTTGAAAAGCTCCTGATGCAATAAATAAAATATGGTCCGTTTTAATAGGTCCATGTTTTGTATTAACTGTTGTACCTTCAATCAAAGGTAATAAATCTCTTTGCACACCCTCTCTAGACACATCACCACCAGTGCGATCACCGCGTGCTGAAATCTTGTCAATTTCATCTAAGAAAACTATCCCATTGTCTTCAGTAGCTTTTTTAGCCTCACTTACGATTTTGTCTTGTTCAATTAATTTATCCGATTCTTGTGCAATTAAGATATCGTGAGACTCTTTAACGTTCATTTTCTTTTTCTTTGCCTTTTGGCCTGCAGATTTTCCAAACATTTCAGAGACATTAATCATTCCAATATTTGCACCAGACATACCTGGAATTTCAAAACCTTGCATATTATTTGAGCTATCACTTACTTCTATTTCTATCTCGTTGTTATCTAGATCACCACTTCTGAGTCTTTTTCTAAAGCTTTCTTTAGTAGCTGCACTTGCTTTATTTCCTACTAGTGCATCTAAAACTTTTTCTTCTGCTAATAATTGGGCTTTAGCATGTACTTCTTTTCTTTTTTTTTCTTTTTCTAAAGCTATAGCTATTTCTATCAGATCTCTAATAATTTGCTCTACATCTCTTCCAACATACCCAACTTCTGTAAATCTAGTTGCTTCAACTTTAATAAAAGGAGCCTCAGCTAATTTTGACAATCTTCTAGAAATCTCAGTTTTTCCAACCCCTGTTGGGCCAATCATCAAAATATTTTTAGGTAAAACTTCTTCGCGCATTTGTTCGTCAAGAGCCTGTCTTCTCCATCTATTACGTAATGCAACGGCAACTGCTTTTTTTGCATTTGTCTGACCTATAACATATCGATCAAGCTCAGAAACAATTTCTCTTGGAGACAAAGCACTTACTGTAGATTTTACTTTTTTTTTAGCTTCTTTGACTAAGTTTAAATTTGTGACCTTAGTTGTATCCGTCATCTTTAAACTTTTTCTACTGTAATATTGTTATTCGTAAATACACAAATTTCTGAAGCTATTTTTATAGCTTGACGTGCGACCTCTTCAGCTGAAAGATTATTTTTAATTAAGACTTTGGCTGCTGCCAAAGCATAATTACCACCTGAGCCTATAGCAATAATATTATCTTCTGGCTCTAAAACATCACCTGTTCCAGAGATAATAAAGCTATTTTCTTTGTCAGCAACAGCCATCAAAGCCTCAAGTCTTCTTAAATACTTGTCCGTTCTCCAATCCTTTGCAAGTTCAACCGCTGCTCGCGGAAGGTTACCAGCATGTTTTTCAAGTTTAGCTTCTAGTCTTTCAAATAAAGTTAACGCATCAGAAGTAGATCCAGCGAAACCTGCGATCACACCACGCTTATCGATCTTTCTAACTTTTTTAGCATTGCTTTTTAGTACAGTATTTCCTAGACTAACTTGGCCGTCTCCGGCGACTACAGTTTCTTTATTTTTTCTTAACAAAACAATCGTAGTTCCGTGCCATTTTTCGTTAGTATTCATATAATGTATGTGGCTATTAATTTTTTATCTTCAATAGATAAACCGTGTTTATTGATAAAATTCAATTTTCTCTATATATCATTGGTAAATCCACTACTAAATTATGAATAGAAAAGCAAAAATTTCGAGAAAAACCAAAGAAACAAGTATTGTTGTTGAAGTTAATATCGACGGCAAAGGTAAATATAAAATTGATACTGGAATTGGTTTTTTAAATCACATGTTAGAACAACTTTCTAAACATTCATTAATTGATATTTCTGTAAAAGCCAAAGGCGATACGCATATTGATTTACATCATACAACTGAAGATACCGGAATAGCTATTGGAGAAGCTATTAGTAAAGCAGCCGGTAGTCGTAAGGGAATAAAAAGATATTCTCATGCATTAATACCAATGGATGAAACACTAACGCGTGTTGCTATAGATGTTTCTAATAGACCTTACTTAATTTGGAAAGTTGATTTAAAAGTTGAAAAGTTGGGCGAAATGGACACAGAGTTGTTTAAGGAGTGGTTTCAAGCTTTTTCACAATCAGCTGGAATAACTTTGCACATAGAAAACATATATGGAGAAAATAGTCATCACAAAATTGAATCTTGTTTTAAAGGTTTAGCTAGATCATTAAAGGATGCTTTTGAAATAGACAAAAGAATTAAATCTTCAATCCCCTCAACAAAAGGTAAGCTTTAAAATAAATGTTACTCACAATTGTTGATTACGGCGTTGGTAATTTAAGGTCGATCGCCAAGTCAATAGAAAAAGCAAACTTAGAAAACAGCTTAAGTTATTCTGTTAAAATTAGCTCGGATATTAACGACATTAAGAAAGCTGATAAATTAGTTCTCCCTGGGCAGGGATCTTTCAAAGCATGCCGACAAGGAATTAAAAATATTAAGGGTCTATATGAAGAGTTAAACGAAAGTGTGATAGGTAAGAAAAAACCAATTTACGGGATTTGTGCAGGCATGCAGCTATTTGGAACTTTTGGTTTTGAGGAAGAGGAAACCGCAGGTCTTAATTGGATTGAAGGTAACGTTGTTAAAATAAATCCTCTTTCAACCGATCTAAAAATACCTCACATGGGATGGAATGAATTAGAAGTAAAAAATTTTTCAGATGTTTTTAAAAATATTGAGAATAAAAGTCACGCTTATTTTATTCATAGTTATGAATTTTTACCAAAAGATAAAAAAGTAGTTTCATTATCTACTAATTATGGCAAAGAAATAGTAGCTGCCGTATGTGAGGGAAACATTTTTGGATCACAATTTCATCCAGAAAAAAGTCAAGAGACCGGTATCAAAATACTTACTAATTTTTTAAAATTATGAAAATTTTTCCCGCAATTGACATAAAAAATGGTAAATGCGTAAGACTTACAAAGGGTGACTTCAAAAGTGAAAAAATCTACAACGAAAATCCTGTAAATCAAGCAGAAATCTTTAGCAATGCGGGTTTTAAATATCTACATATAATTGATTTAGATGGAGCGTTAGAAGGAAACTTGGTTAATTTAAGAGCTATAAAAGAAATTGTTAATAAGTTTAATTTCAAAGTTGAAGTTGGTGGGGGGATTCGTTCAGAGGATAGTATTGCTAAATTATTAGACATAGGTTCTGATAAAATTATTCTAGGAACTGCTGCAATTAAAAATAAACTTTTTCTGAAAAATTGTTGTAAAAAATATTCTCAAAATATTGCCCTGTCACTTGACGCAAGAAAAAATAATATTGCGACTTCTGGGTGGAAAAATCAAACTAAAATAAATATTTTTGATTTTCTAAACATAGTTAAGGACTACGGTATATCCAGATTGATTTATACAAATATTGATAGAGACGGAACAGGAACAGGTCCTGATATAGAAAATAGCTATAAAATAGCTGAAACGTTTAATATACCAGTAATAATATCTGGGGGCGTAAGTTCTATGGATGATATTAATAAAATTGTTACTGACAATAAGAGGATTGAAGGAATAATAGTTGGTAAAGCCATATATGAAAATAAAATAAAATTAGAAGAGTTAAGTAAAATTAACTAATGTTAAAAAAAAGAATTATACCCTGTTTAGATGTCAACAACGGAAGAGTTGTAAAGGGAATAAATTTTATTAATTTAAAAGATGCAGGGGATCCAGTCGAACAAGCAGAATACTACAACAAATGTGGAGCTGATGAAATTTGTTTTTTAGACATTACTGCAACCAACGAAAACAGAAATACTATTATCGATATAGTGAACAGAACTGCTGAAAAATGTTTTGTTCCTTTGACAGTTGGAGGAGGTATAAAATCAATTCAGAATATAAGAGATTTGCTTTTAGCCGGTGCAGATAAAGTGTCAATAAATTCTGCGGCTGTGAATGATATTAGTTTTGTGAAAGAAGCCTCAAAAAAATTTGGCACACAATGCATGGTTGTTGCCATCGATGCAAAAAAAGTATCAGAGAATAAGTGGGAGATTTTTACTCACGGCGGAAGAAACAGAACAGGCATCAACGTAATAGATTTTGCAATAAATGTAGAAAAAAACGGTGCAGGTGAAATTCTTCTTACATCAATGGATAAAGACGGTACAAAAAGTGGCTACGACATAGATCTGCTACAAAGAGTGACAAGCAAAATTAACATTCCAGTTATAGCTTCAGGAGGTGTAGGAAATTTAGAACATTTATATGAAGGCATAACAAAAGGTGGTGTAAGTGCAGTTTTAGCCGCATCGATATTTCATTACGGTGAATTTACAATACAACAAGCAAAAGAATATTTGGCATCTAAAGACGTTCCAGTTAGAATTAAGTAATGAGTAATTTTTTATTAGAATTAGCAAAAACTATTAAATCTAGAAAAGATGAGAATGTAGAAAAATCTTATACGTCTTTTTTATTATCACAAGGTTTTAAAAACTGTTTAGATAAATTTCGCGAGGAAAGTGAAGAATTTTCTGAAGCAATAAAAAATAATACTAATATTGTTCATGAATCAGCCGACGTAATTTATCATTTTTTAGTCACACTTGAGTCAAGAGGGGTTAAGCTTATTGACATTATCAACGAACTAGAAAAAAGGAAGAATCAATCTGGACACGAAGAAAAAAAAAACCGAATAAAATGAAATATGATAAAAATAATATATTTGCAAAGATTTTAAGAAAGGAGATACCGTGTAAAAAAATATATGAGAATGAATATGTTTTATCTTTTTATGACATCAAGCCCCAAAAAAAAATTCACGTTATAATAATACCAAAGGGTGAGTATATAGATTTAGACCATTTTAACACAAGGGCTTCAGAAAAAGAAATAATAGAATTAAATAAATCTATTACTCATATTGTTAAAATGTTAAAAATTTCCAGTTACGAGGCAGGCTATCGAATACTTAGCAACATAGGCGCAGACGGAGGACAAGAAGTACCTCATTTTCACTATCATATTTTTGGTGGTGAAAAAATTGGTAAAATGGTTTTTTAATTTCATTATATGCCTAAAGTCCAAAGATTTTTTTTAGAATTAAAAAAAGATAAAAGCCAGGAAGAAATAATTTTTTTTCCTAAAAATGTTAAAATTTACATAGAAACTAATAAGAATATTAGTATAAATAAATTTTTTTACCGCGAGGTAGGCAAAGATCATTTTTGGCGAGACAGGCTTTTGTGGACAGACAAAGAATGGGAAAAATATATAGATAACAAAAATTTAAAAACAGGTATTATGAAAATAAATGATGATTTAGTAGGTTTCTATGAGCAGGAGTATCATGAGCGTAAAAATGAAATGGAATTAATACAAATGGGTATTTTAAAAGAATATCAAGGAAAAAAGTTAGGATCCTTTTTACTAAAATATATAATTCAGAATACATTCAGCGGTAATACTGAAAAATTGAGGGTACACACCTGTAGTTTAGACCACAAGAATGCCTTAAATAATTATTTATCTAGAGGATTTAATATATTCAGAGAGGAAGAAATAGATTTCACCTTTTAGTTATGGAGAAGGAATTTTAAAAATCTTAGAATCAATTTCACTATTTAAATTAGTAATCTTTATAGAAAAATTAACTTCATTTTGTAATTGATCAATAGTCTTCCATCCTAAAAAATTATAACTATCTTTCTCAAAATAAATTATAACTTTATTATTATTTTTATATAAATAAGTTAATTCAATATTACGTTTTAAATTATAATCTGATTCTTTAATTAAATTTATGAGATCATTTTTATTAAAAATTTTACTTAGTGGAGAATTTTTGAATGGATAAAAATAAATCTTATCATATCTTTTTTTTCTAACTATCAATGTTTTGCCGTTTATCAAAATTTCTTTTTGGATAGAATCTTTATATTTACACAGGAGTTTATTGTCAAAAACAAGAATACATACTCCTATTTCCTTTTTTTCATTAGTTGTTTGCTCAAAATCGAAAGTGATATTATCAATATTTATTAATTGATTAATTATTAGTTGTTTTTCATTTGCACGAATTTCCAGCGTAAAATTATAAAATACAAACAAAACAATTAAAAATTTAACAAACAATATTTACAAAACCTCTCTCTTACCAACATGATTTGCTTTGCTGACAACCCCTCTTTCCTCCATCATATCTATAATTCTAGCCGCACGGTTGTAACCAATTTGTAATTTTCGTTGCAAAAAACTTGTTGATGCCTTTCCCTCTGATTTTATAATATCTAATGCTTGAGCATACAATTCATCTTTTCCATCTTCTAAAATTGAAGGAATATTATCACTATTATTATTTGTAGTTATTTCTTCGATATAATCAGGTTCTCCTTGACCTCTTAAAATATTTGTAATTTTTTCAATTTCTTTCTCTGAAACATATGGACCATGAATACGGACCATCCTATTTGCTGAAGACATAAATAACATATCACCATTACCAAGTAATTGTTCTGAACCTTGTTCTCCTAAAATAGTTCTACTATCTATTTTGGAACTTACTCTAAAAGATATACGAGTAGGAAAATTTGCCTTGATTGTACCTGTAATTACATCTACGCTCGGTCTTTGAGTAGCCATTATTATATGAATGCCTGCTGCCCTAGCCATTTGAGAAAGTTTTTGAATGTAGTTTTCTATTTCTTTTCCAGCAACTAGCATTAAATCAGACATTTCATCGACTACTACGACAATATAAGGCATCTTTAATTTATGTTTTGAGTTATATCCGTCGATGTTTCTAACTCCTTCCTTACTCATCAACTTATATCTGCTATTCATTTCACTGACAGTCCAACCTAAAGCTGAGGCTGCCTTTTTGGAGTCTGTGATAACAGGACTTAATAAATGTGGAATACCCTCATAAGCAGACAGTTCTAACATTTTAGGATCGATTAAAATAAATTTACATAAATCAGGGGTTAGCCTGTAAAGAAGAGAAACTATAATTGTGTTGATACAAACAGATTTACCAGAGCCAGTTGTGCCTGCAATTAGTAAATGGGGCATTGAAGTTAAATCACCTACAAGAGGTGTACCAGAAATACTTTTCCCTAAAGATATTGGAAGTTTAATTTCTTTCTTCTGAAATCTTTCACTTGAAATAATTTCCCTCAAATAAACACTTTCTCTAGATTCATTAGGTATTTCTATACCCACTGTATTTTTCCCAGGTATAATAGAGACTCTTGCAGATGTAGAACTAGTATTTCGAGCAAGGTCATCGGATAAATTAATAATTTTAGAAACTTTTACACCTGGAGCTGGTTCAAATTCATAAAGACTAACAACAGGGCCGTTATTAATCTTAGTTATTTTTCCATCAATACCAAAATCTAATAGTATTTTTTCTATAAATTGTCCATCTGGCCTATTTTTAGAATGATCTATCGAATTAATCTTAGATGGATTCTTTTCCAATAAATCTACTGAAGGTAACTTAAAGTTTTTAAAACCAACATGTTCGGTTTTTGGTTCTTTTAGATCTTTATTTTTTTCGAAAAAAAAAGTTTGTTGAGGTGTGTTATTTGATTGATCATTTTCTGTTAGTCCGTCATCTTGATTTATTACAGTTTCTGTATGAATTTCTAAATTATTTTTTCTTTTGAAAACACTAAAAAAAAACTTCAAACCAAACCATAAATAACTAAAATTAATATTAGACGCTAAGATAAAAAAAATTAGACTTAAAATAAAAAAAACAAAAATAAAATATTCATTATCTACATTCGGTAAAAAACTTGAAAACGAATCATATATAATTTCTCCTACAAATCCTGAGTTTCCATTATCAATTAACCAAAATGAATTATTAAAAGTTATGTATACAAATAAACAAGTAAATATAAGATATATAATTAAATAAAAAAATTTAAATTGTAAATTATTTATTTTTTTTTTCGCAATTAAGCTAAGACCCCAAATTGAGATGGTAATTAAAAATAAAAATCCAGATAAGCCAAAACTTTGTAGTAAAAAATCAGCTACTAACCCGCCGTAAATACCCAGCAAATTATTGATAGGTATATTTTCAGTGCCATGAACAAAGCTAGGATCGCTTGGAGAATAAGATAAAAATGAAATTACTAGCAATAAAGCTATAGAAATTAACGTTAAACCAATTATTTCAATGGTTCTATTTTTTAAAAAATTTGTAATATTTTTATAAATCATTATTTTATTAACGAATCATTTAAATTACTTTGTATCATTTTTATTAAATTGATAAAATTTTAAAACATGAAAAAACAGAAAATTTGTATTATTGGAGATGGGTTGGCTGGACTTTCAGCAGCAACAATACTTAGTAAAGAAAATATTAAAATTGATTTGTATATAGGCAATATTAAAAAAATCAAACTCAAAAATGACAATAGAACAACAGCAATATCAGAAAGTAGCTATCAGTTTATTCGAGAGAAACTAGATATTATAAATAAAAATATTTTTTGGCCCGGCAAAGAAATTAATTTATTTTTTGAAGACAGAAAAATTATCAAGAGTTTTCTAAATTTTAAAGAAAAAAAAAAAAATCTTTTATATATTTTTAATAATAATGAATTAAAAAAACAATTAAATTTTAAAATATCAAAAAGAAAAAATATTAAAGTGATAAAAAAAAATATAACAGATATTGATCCAAAAAATGGAGCTATATTAATAAATAAAACTAGACTTACATATGATTTAATAATCTTAAGTACTGGAGGTTATTCTAAAATATACAATAAAATTACACATGGGAGATCAATAGAAAAAGATTACAAAGAAATGGCCATAACAACGATTGTTAACCACAAGTCTAAAATAAATAAAGTCAGTCAGTTTTTTTTAAAAGAAGGGCCTCTTGCGATATTACCCTCAAGCAATAGTACATTTTCAGTAGTGTGGAGTGTTAGTAATCTGTTTTTTAAAAAAAACAAATCTATAGAGAAAATTTTAATTAATAAGATCAAAATATTACTAAATAAAATTAAAATCACCAAAGTCGAGAAAATTCAATCATTTCCTATTAACTTAAATTTAAAGACAAAATATTTTAAAAATAATATATTAATTTTAGGTGACGGTTTACATGCCGTACATCCTATGGCCGGACAAGGATTTAATTTAGTTTTAAGAGATATTAAAAAATTAAATGAGCTAATGTCTAAAACACTTAAGCTTGGCTTATTATTTAAAAATAGTTTTTTATTAGAAGAGTTTAGTCAAGCTAGAAAATCAGAAAATATTATTTTAGGTCTTGGTATAAATTTAACTAATATTTTTTTTAAAAATAATAAATTTTTTGCTCCGATGAAAAAAATAATGCTTAATAACATTAATAATTTTAAGTTTATTAAAACTATAAGCCAGCAAATATCTGATAAGGGTATTTTTAACTAATTACTGTAGCGTTATTTTGTTCACTGAATTATCGTATAAATAAAATTCTATTATTTCAGATAATGTTTTTGTTTTTGATTGTATATTAACAGATTCTAAAATTGTTTGTTTCTCTTCGTTGGTGATAGGAGCTATCATAGCCAGCGTATTTATCCTTTGATCTTGATCTAATTTTTCAAATTCTTTCCAATTAAGTAGTAACCCATTTTTTTTAAAAAAAACTTTAGTTTTTTCGGACAGTTTATTAATTTGATCTATTTTACGTGATAGCTCTTTTTTTTGATCTAAATCTTCTTTAAATTTTTCGTAAGTGACCTCAAACTCTCTATAACTTTTGTCGTTATTTATTTCTGCTTTAATTACAAAACGAGTTACTCCAATCAAATTTACTAAAATTCTACCATCCTTAGTTTTTGTATTTTCTGTTATTTTGCCTAGACAGCCAACTGAATATACATCAGAGCTATTTCTTTTTGATTGAATTATACCCATATATTTATTTGAATGCATGCAATCATTGATTAAAGCTAAATATCTTGGTTCAAAAATATTTAGTGGAAGATTAGTTTTAGGAAAATAAATAATGCCACTTAGAGGAAAAACAGGAATAATATCGGGCAATTTTATTTTCATAATATTATTAAAGTATATTAGAAAAACTAAATTAACCCTAGAGACTTTTTTTATTATTGCTTGCTTTAAAAAAAACGTCTATTTATAATGACTTTTAATTTTGCGGGCATAGCTCAGTGGTAGAGCGTCTCGTTGCCAACGAGA
>Ga0115004_10003106_pt1 | contig 13577 bp, 13 predicted proteins | sample ArcticOcean_MG_C_10_FD_88737 | JGI IMG/M metagenome (GOLD analysis project Ga0115004, IMG submission 88737) | Marine microbial communities from western Arctic Ocean - ArcticOcean_MG_CB11_90 | ecosystem: Environmental > Aquatic > Marine > Oceanic | place: Arctic Ocean: Canada Basin | collected...
GAATGTAAAGGTGGTCAAAAAAACTTTCTTAAGATGAGAGCTGATTTAGCCAAGCATCCAATTGAAGAAGTAGGTAAAAAACTGAGGGATATGATGCCTTGGATAGGTAAAAACAAATTAGTTGATCAGTCAAAGAACTAAAAACCAATTTAGACCCAGAGGTGAGAAAAAATTATTTGCAAACTCCCTTTTTGATTGTATTGTAGAAAAAAAACTAAATATTTAAAAAATTTAATAATTTTTAGTTTTTAAAAATAGTTATGAGCGACAAAAATAGAATTATTATTTTCGATACTACGATGCGAGATGGTGAACAGTCACCAGGTGCATCAATGAGTTTAGAAGAAAAAATTCAAATTTCTCGTGTATTTGATGAATTAGGTGTTGATGTTATAGAAGCTGGTTTTCCTATTGCATCTCCTGGAGATTTTGAGGCAGTAACAGAGATTAGCAAAATATTAAAAAAATCAGTGCCATGTGGTTTAGCTAGGGCAACTAAAAAAGATATTGATGCCTGTAAAGATTCATTAGGAAACGCAAAGAGATTTAGAATACATACATTTATTTCGACAAGTCCGCTTCACATGAAGCATAAATTAAATAAATCACCAGAAGAAGTTTTAGAGGCCATTAAGGAAAGTGTTTCTTATGCTAAAAAATTTACAGACGACGTTGAATGGTCTTGTGAAGATGGAACAAGAACAGACATGGACTACATGTGTAAATCTGTTGAGCTTGCTATTAAATCAGGAGCTACAACAATAAACATTCCAGATACAGTTGGTTATTCCGTTCCTTCAGAATTTAAAACAATTATAGAAACATTGTTAAACAAAGTACCAAATATTGACAAAGCAATTCTTTCAACTCATTGTCACAATGATCTTGGTTTAGCAGTTGCAAACTCTTTAGCAGGAGTGATGGCAGGCGCAAGACAAATTGAATGTACAATTAATGGAATAGGAGAACGGGCTGGAAATGCAGCGCTAGAAGAAGTTGTTATGGCAATGAAAACTAGAAATGACTTAATGCCATATACGACGGGCATTGATACAAAATTAATAAGCAAGGCATCAAAAGTTGTAGCAAACGCAACTGGTTTCCCAGTTCAATTCAACAAAGCAATTGTTGGAAAGAATGCTTTTGCACATGAATCTGGCATTCACCAAGACGGAATGCTTAAGAACAGTAAAACTTACGAGATCATGACTCCTGAAAGTGTCGGTGTTAAAAAAACTTCCTTAGTTATGGGTAAACATTCTGGTCGACATGCTTTTAAAGATAAATTAAGTGATCTGGGTTATGTTGGAGTAACTGACGATGTTATTCAATTAGCATTTGGTAAATTTAAAATATTAGCAGATAAAAAAAAACATATTTATGATGATGATATCGCAGCTTTGGTAGATGATAGCTTAATCAAAGAAGAAAATGTTATAAAATTAAAATCCTTAAAAGTAACTGCTGGCACAGGAGAACCTCAAAAAGCAGAAATGACACTTGAAGTTATGGGTGAAATCAAGTCAGCTAATGAAACAGGAGATGGACCTGTTGATGCAATCTTTAAATGTATAAAAAAATTGTATAAACACGAAGTTAAGTTACAATTGTACCAAGTGCACGCTGTAACCGAAGGAACTGATGCCCAAGCAACCGTAAGTGTAAGAATTGAAGAAGAAGGTAAAATAACAGTAGGTCAAGCAGCAAATACAGACACGTTAGTAGCTTCAGCTGACGCCTATTTAAACGCACTAAACAAACTAATAATCAAACGTAAACGAACAGCGCCAGACGAAAGTTTTAGCGCCTCAGCATAGAAAGAAATATAAAAAATGTGGAAATGGAAAAATATTAAGGCACTTTGGTCACAAGATATGGCAATCGATTTAGGAACAGCCAACACACTTGTAGTGTTAAAAGATAAAGGTGTAGTTTTGAACGAACCTTCTGTAGTTGCTATTGTAAATGAAATGGGAAAAAGAACAGTGCTTGCTGTAGGAGATGAAGCTAAAACTATGTTAGGTAGAACTCCTGGAAATATACAAGCGATTAGACCATTAAGAGACGGAGTTATTGCAGATTTTATTGTAACCGAAGAAATGATCAAGCACTTTATAAAAAAAGTCCACACTAAAAATACATTTGCTAATCCTAGAATTTTAATTTGCGTGCCAACTGGCTCCACACCCGTAGAAAGAAAAGCAATTCAAGATTCAGCGTTAGCAGCAGGAGCTAGAAGAGTTCAATTAATTGAAGAACCTATAGCAGCAGCTATCGGAGCGGGATTACCTATATCAGAAGCAACCGGTTCTATGATTGTTGATGTAGGAGGAGGAACTACAGAGATAGCCGTTATGTCCTTAGGAGGAGTAGTATTTTCCAAATCATTACGTATCGCTGGAGATGCTATGGATGGGGCCATCATTAATTATATGAGAAAAAAATTTAATTTGTTAATTGGTGAATCAACTGCAGAAAAAATAAAAAAAGAGATCGGAACTGCGATACCAACTACAAATAATGTTTTTTTAATGAAAGGTAGAGACATTAGAACAGGAACACCAAAAGAAATTTCACTTACTGAAGAAGATGCATGCGAAGCATTAATGCCTATCTTGAATCAAATGTTAGCAGCCATCAAAGAGGCCTTAGAAAGCACACCGCCTGAATTGTCAGCTGATTTAGTTGACATGGGTTTAGTGCTTACAGGTGGTGGAGCTTTATTAAAAAATATAGATAAATTAATTTCTAAAGATACGGGCCTACCAGTAACTATTGCAGATAACCCACTTGAATGCGTTGCAATAGGAACAGGAAAAGCCTTAGAGAATGAAGAATTGTTCTCAACAATGATGTCTGAGTATTAGTTTATTTAATAAATTCAAATGGCCGATAATCGAGACGATTTTATAATAGCTATACGTTATGCACTTTTAAAAAAAGGCGCTAAACAGAAATTTTCTTTATTTTTTTTAATTTTAATTTCTATATCTATCATTACTCTGGATAAATTATCGCCACCACTTATGACCAGCACAAGAGCAGTGCTTAACGATCTTGTATATCATGTATCTGTTATTAGTTCACAACCATCAAAATTAAGAAAATATATAGCCCAGAAAACAAAAAAACATTTTAATGTAATAAGTGAAAATATTTTTTTAAAAAAAGAAATAGAATTTTTAAAAAAACAAAAATTTAATAACGCTTATCTAGCATCAGAAAATGAGCTACTAAAAAAAGCGTTAAATTTTTCTGAAGAAAAAAGTTTTGAACAAGACTTTTCTATTGTAGCCAAAGTTATTCTCGATCAAGAAAGTCCTTTTTTAAAATCAATACTAATAAACAAAGGAACTAAAGATGGTGTTGAAAAAGGTATGACGGTATTTAGTAAAGATTATTTAACAGGAACAGTTATTGAGACAAATTATTTATCTTCCAGAGTCCTTTTGTTAACGGATTTAAACAGTAAACTTCCCATCCTTATTGAAGGCACAGATGTTAACGCTATCTTAGAGGGTACAGGCAAAAAACTAGACCTTAACCTAAATTATTTACCAGAAAATTACGTAATAGAAAAAAACAAAACTATTTTTACTTCAGGTAAAGATGGCTTTCTAACACCTGGGATTCCAGTAGCAATAAGCTATTTAAATAAAAAAGACGAAGTTTTAATAAAACTTATATCTGATCCAGATCAAGCTCTAATCGTTAATGTGACAAACGGACAAATTAACCAATAAATTCAAAATGTATTATATTACATTAATTATAAATAAAATATTTAGATCTTTACCAACAATACTTTTATATTTTTTCTCATTTTATCACATTCAAACACCCGACGTTGGAAAGATAAACTTTTTTGCCTTTAATTTCCAAATGATACTTATCTACTTTTATGTTTTAAAATTTCCTGATCATATAGGATTTGGAAATATATTTTTAGCAGGTATTATAAATGATACAGTTATAGGAACACCACTTGGCACGACGTCTTTAAGCTATTTAACATTATCACTTTTTACTAGCTATATAAGAAACGCTACCCTACGATCTGTAATGACAGCCGAATGGTTTGTTTTTATTCCAGCATTATTTTTTTCTAATCTAATATACTTGTTAATTATTAATAATTTTTCTCATTTATCTTTTTATTATGTGGAATTATTGCAAAACACGTTCTTTACCTTTTTATTTTATCCAATTTTTCATTATATTTTTATGCAATATCAAAGATCAATTTCAAAGGATTAATGCTCAGTTTTAATTCCTCAAACATTGCCAGTAAAACAAAAACTATCGGTAGAAGAATGTTTTTACTTAACTCCATTAAAGCCGTAGTTCTGCTTGGAATTTTTGGCAGATTAGCCTCTTTGCAAATTAATGAAGCAAATAAATATAGATCTTTAGCTGATAAAAACAGATTTAGAGAAACCAAATTTGCAGCACCGAGAGGGATAATAAAAGATTATTTTGGTAACGATATTGCGTCGAATACTAGAATATATCAATTGCACATTGTTCCAGAAAATATTCCAAATGTGGACAATCTTTTAATTAGATTGAAAAACTTAATTAATCTTTCAGAAAGAAAAATAAATTATATACAAAAAAAAATAAAGAAACAAAAAAAATGGGAGAACATAATAGTTAATGATAACCTAACCTGGTCAGAGTTTTCAAGAATTAATTTATTTCTACACGAATTAGAAGGAGCTACTCCTGTAGTTTCTATTGCTAGAATCTATAAAAACAATGCATCAGCACATGCTATTGGTTATGTTTCTGAGATTAGTCCAAAAGATATTAGAAACAAAAAATATTTAAAAAATATCGGCATTGCCGGTATTGCCATTGGTAAAACAGGTCTAGAGTCCACTCTGGACGAGGAAATGATAGGGTCACCTGGCTTTCTTAGATACGAGGTTAATGCATATGGTAAAAAAATTAAACAAGTATCGGTAGATGAAGGATCTAAGGGAAAAACTTTTAGAACAACCCTTGATGATAAAGTTCAAGTTTTTTCTTCAAAACTGTTAGAGGAAGTTAGTGGTGCTGTTTGTGTAATGGATATCTACAACGGTGATATTATTGCAATGGTATCTTCTCCGGCTTTTAACCCTAATTCATTTGTTCACGGTATTAAGAAAAAAGAATGGAATAATTTGTTAAATGATAGAGACAAACCTATGGTTAATAAAGCAATATCAGGTCTTTACCCTCCAGGATCTACTATTAAAACTTTAACTGCTTTAAGCGCTTTAGAAAATGATGTAGTTAGCTCAAAACTTTATGTGACATGTAAAGGTTATATAGATTTACATGGTGAAAGATTTCACTGCTGGAAAAAAAAAGGTCACGGCATAGTTAATATGCGTACAGCTTTAAAAAAATCATGTGATATTTATTTTTATGAAGTTGCAAGAAGACTAGGAATAGACAGATTGTCAGCAACAGCTAAAAAATTTGGTTTAGGAGAAAAGGTTCTTCAAAATTACAGAGAAGAAAAAGCAGGTGTAGTTCCCAATACTAAATGGAAAATAAAAGAAATTGGAAAAAATTGGTATATAGGTGAAACACTACACTCAGGTATAGGCCAAGGTTATTTTTTAACTACCCCTTTGCAGTTAAGTTTAATGACGGCTCAAATAGCTAATGGTGGCTTTAAAATTCAACCAAGAATTTTAATAAATGAAAACGAGAAGGTTAGCAATCTACAAAAATATTTAGATCATAAAAACTCTACACCTGGCAACATAATGTCCGCTGATGATCAGATATTTAATTTTGGGCTACAGCCACTCTTTAGAAATCAAGAAAATATAAATCTTGTGAAAGAGGCTATGTTTGCTGCTACAAATGAAGTTGGTGGCACATCTTATCGTTCTAGACATACTAATAAAAATTTTATGTTTGCAGGAAAAACAGGATCCTCGCAAATAAAAAGATTTACCGCTGCACAAAGAGAGGCAGAAGTTAAGCAGGAAAATATTACATATTTAGAAAGAGATCATGCTTGGTTTGTAGCATTTGCACCAGTTAAAGATCCTAGATATGCTATTAGTGTTCTAGTTGAGCATGGTGGTTCGGGCAGTAGAGCAGCCGCACCTATAGCTAAAAAAATTATAAAGAAAGTTCTAGAACGTCATGAATCTAGAGTTAGTTATCCAAATCGAGAGCAAGAGAATATATAATGTTATATAGTAGACAAAACTTATCTTCAATTAACTCATCTTTTTCTATTAGGAATAAAATATCAGGTTTAGATTTTCCGTTATTAATTTCTATTTTACTATTAGGTATCATTAGTATTTTTGCTCAATTTTCTTCAAGTGGCGGAACTTTTGACTACTACTCTAAAAGTCATGCCATAAGATTTGGTATATTTTTTATTTTATTTCTAACTGTTGCATTTACTCAAATTAGATTCTGGTTTAGCGCTTCTTTTTTAATTTTTTTAATTTTATTGGGACTACTTATATTTATTAAATTTTATGGCATTCAATCTCAAGGTTCACGTAGATGGGTAAATCTTTTTGTAATTAATCTTCAGCCATCAGAATTAATGAAAATTGCAATAATCTTATTTTTATCAAATTATTATCACAAGATTTCAGAGAGCGATGTTAATAGAATAAAATATTTACTTTATCCCGTTCTCGCTATAATGGCTCCTGTTATTTTAGTGTTAACACAGCCAGATCTTGGAACTGCAATCCTAATTCTATTAAGTGGAGTAGTTGTGACATGGCTTGCTGGAGTTAGATGGAAAATATTTGCTTACATTTCTCTTGCTATGTTAGTCTTCGCACCTATTGGTATTTCTTTGTTGAAACCTTATCAAAAAAATAGAATTTTAACTTTTTTAAATCCAGATACAGACCCTTTAGGAGCAGGTTATCAAATTATTCAATCTAAAATTGCAATAGGATCAGGAGGATTATTTGGCAAAGGTTTTTTAAATGGATCACAAGCTTATTTAAATTTTTTACCAGAAAAGCATACAGATTTTATCTTTACATTGTATTCAGAAGAATTTGGTTTTTTAGGATCGGTGTTAATGGTTTTTTTATATTCTTTGATTACCTATAGAATTATTAAAATTGGAAACGAAACAAGAAGTATTTTTGGAAAATTATATTGTTTTGGTTTTGCTAACGCTTTCTTTATTTATGTAGCTGTAAATATGTCGATGGTTTTGGGCTTGCTTCCAATTGTAGGCGCTCCATTACCTATCCTGTCTTATGGAGGCTCATCAATGTTAGCGATCTTGTTTGGTCTTGGAATAGTAATGTCTTGTAACGTTCATAAAAACAGCGCTGTTGGGTAAAAAAAACTAATATTTAATTAAAAAAAAACAAAAAATTGCTTGTTCAAAAGCCAATTTAATGATTTAATTATGGTAATTAAATTTATGTTTGGGGAAAAAAAAAATATGTTCGGCGATAATAAAGACAAACTAATTAATCTAGTAGTTGAAAAATCTACTATAGGAGCTGATTTTACTATTGAAGGTCTTGTAAATTCTGCAGGTGAAGTTGATCTTGGAGGATCTGTTAAAGGTCCAGTTAATGTTAAAGCACTTATTATTAAAGAAAAAGGATCAGTAATTGGAGAAATCAACGCCGAAAAAGTAGATGTGTTAGGATTTGTTGATGGAAAAGTTACAGCCAAAAAAATAACTGTCGGTCCAACCGGTGAAGTTAAAGGTGACCTTGAATTTACTGAATCTTTAGTTGTAGAAGAAGGTGCGAGATTAGATGGAAACGTAAAAAAAGTACCTCTCGCTAAAATTGAAAATAAAGTATCAAACTTCATGAACACAACAAAAGAAGTTAGAAAAACCTTTCTTAAAAAAGAATAAACTACATTAATTCCAAGCTTTCCTTGCACAAAGTATCACACTACAATTCAAATTTAATTTATAGTACAAGCTTATATGGGCAAATATATTTGTAAATCAGCTGGCATTGTTGGAGCCGGCATCCAAGGAATATGTGTTGGATTGCAATTATTAAAAAAAAATATTCCCGTTACAATCTTTGACAAACAAGATCCAGCTAGAATGGCCTCGTATGGAAATGCTGGTCACTTCTCTCCGTACGCAGTTTTGCAATTTAATAGACCTGATATCTTAATCAATATTCCTAAAATGTTATTTAGTTCTTACGGACCACTTGCGTTGAAATGGAACTATGTTCCAAAAATGCTGCCGTGGTTTTACAGTTTTGTTAAAAACTGCAACACTAAATCTATGCTTCATACTGCTAAATATATGCATCAAATTTTAGATCTATCTTTAGATGCTTATGATGAGCTATTTAAAGAAATAGACACCACAGGGCTTGTTGAGAGAAAAGGTATTCTCTATGGGTGGACTGATGAAAATTTAAAAAGTAGAAAATTAGAAATGAAAGTTAGAGCTGATCTTGGTGTGAAACAAACTCCAGTTTCAAAATTAGAAATTTCAGACTTAGAGCCAAATTTACAACCTATATTTGATAGTGGCGTTTTATTTGATTACGCTTGGCATGCAAGAGATCCCTATCAAATATCAAAAAAATTATTTGATTTATACATTGAAAAAGGTGGTAAATTTATTAAAGAAAATGTTAAGCAAATTAAACAAATAAATTCAAAAGAAACTTTAATCAAAACAGATTCAAAAGAATATTCTTTTGAGAAATCAGTTATCGCATGTGGAGCATTTTCAAAAAAATTAACAGATCAATTAGGTGAAAATATTCCTTTAGACACAGAAAGAGGGTACCACGTTCATTTCAAAGATATGGATTATCTTTTATCTCGTGCTGTTATTAATTTAGACAGAGGTTTTGGGCTCACTCCAATGAACCAAGGTATGCGAGCTGTTGGAACAGTAGAGTTAGGAGGATTAAATAATCCGCCTTCAAAAAAAAGAATTGATTACATTATACGTTGTGCAAAAGAATTATTACCTCAATTAGAAACTCATGAAGATGAGTGGTTAGGATTTAGACCTACATTACCGGATTTTTTACCTGTTATTGGCCCATCACAAAATAACAAAAATATCATCTATGCTTTTGGACATCATCATTTAGGATGGACGCTAGGCGCAATTACTGGCAAAGTTGTGTCTGGAATTGTTGCGGAAGAAAATACAAATTTAGATTTAGAGCCCTATAATTCTTCAAGATTTAATTAGAAACTATTTTGGTAAAAAAATATTTAGCTTACATATTACTAATTTGTACGACGCTTATATGGTCAGTAAATTTCATAATTGGTAAGTTTGCTTATCTATTCGAAGTACCACCTCTCTCTTTAAATTTTTTAAGATGGACTTTAGTTTGGATAATATTATTTCCATTTACATATAAAGAAATATTTTCAAACATAAAATTGATTAAAAAAAATATTATTTATTTAACAATACTAGCTATAACCAGCGTTAGTGCATTTAATTCATTAGTTTATTTGGCCTTAAACTACACCCAAGCAATAGATACAATACTAATGATCTCAATAATTCCTGTTTTTGTACTCTTTCTATCTTCAATATTAGGTGTGGAAAAATTTAATTTTTTTCAACTTTTTGGTTTAATAGTTTCATTTATTGGAGTTCTAATAATTTTTTCAAATGCAGATTTAGGTAAAATTTTAAATCTAAACTTTAACAAAGGAAATGCGTGGATGCTTCTTGCCGTTTTTTGCTGGGCTTTATACTCCAGTCTATTAAAAAGAAATAAATTACCATTTTCAACTTTAGGTCTAGTCGAAATTTTAGCCACAATAGGATTAATATTTTTAATACCACAATTTATTGGCGAACAAATGCACGGCAAAGAAATTAAATTTAATAAAGCTTTTTTTTTAATTTTATCTTTTGTCACACTCTTTGCGTCTATTGGTGCTTATTACTCTTGGAACAAAGCAATAGAACTAATTGGCCCTAATAGAGCTAGTATCTTTTTACATCTTATGCCAGTATTTGGTGTAATTTTAGCAATAGTTCTACTTAAGGAAAAGTTTCAAATGTACCATTTCATTGGTGCTGTATTTATAGTATCAGGTATTTATTTATCGAACCGAAAGAAACAATGATTAAAGTTGCAATATTAGACGACTATCAAAATGCTTTTGAACATATTATTGCAATAGACAACTATAAAGACAAATTTGATTTTAAAATATTTAACGAACCTTTTGCTAATGAAATAGAAGCTGGCGTCACTTTACAAGAATTTGATGCCCTTTTAATTATGAGAGAAAGAACTCCCATTACAAAATCTCTATTAGAAAATTTACCTAACCTTAAATATCTTATGACCAGTGGCATGAGAAATAAAGCTATTGATTTAACGGAAACAAAAGCAAGAAAAATTATTGTGTGTGGAACTGAGATTAATTCTAATCCAACTGCAGAATTAGCATGGACACTAATACTAGGATTAGCACGAAACCTTAAACAAGAAGTAGACAACATGTTTCAAGGGTATTGGCAAACAAGCATTGGCTTAGAGCTAAAAGGAAAAATGTTAGGCCTAGTTGGTCTTGGAAAAATTGGAACTCAGATGGCTAAAATTGCACAAGCTTTTGGAATGCAAGTTTCAGCCTGGAGTGAAAATTTAGATTTAACACACGCTAATAAAATAGGTGTTTTACCCATGTCAAAAGAAGATCTTCTTACCAATTCAGACATTATTTCAATTCATGTTGTTCTAGGAGACAGGTATAAAAATTTAATTACTCAAAAAGAATTTAAATTAATGAAGAAAAGTGCTTTTCTTATTAACACTTCGAGAGGACCTATTGTTAAAGAGTCAGATCTTGTGAAAGCTCTAGAAGATGAAGTAATTGCTGGAGCAGGACTAGATGTTTATGATAAAGAACCCTTGGCACAAGATCATAAATTAAGATTCTTACCTAATGCATTGCTATTACCACATCTTGGTTATGTAACTGTAGAAAACTATGCATTATTCTATAGTCAAATGGTAGAAAACCTTGAAGCTTGCTTAGCAGGCAAACCTATAAGAACGATCACGTAAAATAACATCACCAATGTTTAAATCATTGACTGCTGCAAAATTATTATAACTGTTGCTGATCCATTTGTATTTTAAATACACTTGTTAGAGTCGATGTAGCTCTAATAGGATGGATTTCAAAAAAAATACTCTATGTAGTAAAAAAAAAAATTACCAAAAAAATTATACAATTAAGGGTTGTGTTAAATTACTCATTATGATCTTATTAATTGTTTTTATTTAACTTAATACAAGGTTTAATTAAATAAATAATAGCAATTAAGCACGAATTTTAAATTTTATGAAAAAAATATTTATTCTAATATCGTCAATGTTTTTATTAGTTGGATGCATAGAGTCCGTTGCTTTAATTAGCGGAGGTGCCGCAAATGGAAAATTAGTTCAATCCTCTCTACAAACTGCAGCAAGTTATGGAATAAGAAAACATACAGGTAAAAGTCCATTAGGACACGCCATGGGAATTATCGAAAAAAATAATTTAGAAGAGAAAAAATCTTGTTCATCTTTTACCAATAAAAAAGACTCAAAACTTTGCCTAATGTTAGAAAAAAGAATAATTTCCAAACAAGTTAAGATAGAAGAAAAAAAATATTCCAACAAACCCTCACAGCAACTAACTTCATCTTTACAATTTTCTATAAATGAGAAATCTAAGATTAAGTATTTAGATCAATAAATCTCTTAAAAAGTATAGTTTAAGGCTAAATTTACTAATGTTACTATTATGGGTTGCATTAAACAGATTATTACAAGCAACCTATTAGTGTTTTTACTCATATAAAATGGTAAAGATTCATATCAATTTAGCTTAGAATCAATTAAATAAATAAAAAACTAAATGAAAAAAATACTTATTTTACTAACATCAATAACGTTATTAGGTGGATGTGCCGAAACTATAGCTCTACTCGGTCCAGCTTCTTCGCTTATTGGAGGTGGAAATGTGGTTCAATCTACAGTTTCTTCCGCTGTAAGCTATGGAGTTAAAAAACAAACAGGAAAAAGTCCAATGCAACATGCTTTGGGTTATGCTGAAGTTAAAAATCCTAATAAAAAGAAAGATCGATGTATAGGATTTGTCAAAAAAACTGAATCAGAAGTTTGTTATATTGCCAAAAAACAAATTTCTTCTACAAAAAAAGCTACTGTTAAAAAAATTAAAGGTGCAATCACATCATCAAAAAATAAAGTAGTAAAAAAAATTAAAAGAAGCCAGAAAATTTCTACACAATCAGAAAATAAAAAATTAATAGCTAAGAAAACAGATAGTAAAAAAGTAATAGTTGAAAAAATAGAAAGTAAAAAATTAATACTTAAAAAAATTAAAGTAGAAAAAGAAATTCAATTAAAATCAGTTGAGTCTATGCTCGTAAAATCTGCTTTTAATAAAAAACAGATCTCTCATTTGAGAGTTTCGATTGAGAAAAAAAATTCTAGAGTTAAAAATTCAAGCAAGTAATTATTTAGAAGGTAAACCTTCGTTTTTCCACCCATGGTCTTCACCATTTCCCTCAAATCCATCGCTAATATTTATACAATTTATTTTCTCTTGAGAAAGCAGTTGGGATGCCAACATGGATCTACCACCTGCTTTACACATGATCAATAAATCTTTGCTTGAGTCAATTACCTTTTTTACTTCTTCGATAAATTCTTTATTTGAGGCAGGATCAGGAGATCTAACGATTGTGATGAAATGAGTTTTTAAGCCTATATTTTCACCGTCAGGTCTACCAACATTGTCCCATTCATCTTGAGTTCTCACGTCTAAGAGCTCAACATTTTTATTATCAGTTAGAAAGTTTTTAATTTCTGAAGATTTAATTTGTTTTATCATTTTATAGCCCCATCATAATTTAATGAGGCTATAAATCAAATAATTAAGCAGCTAAAGCTTGCTTAATGTCTGCAATGATATCATCTGAGTGCTCGATACCAATTGAAAGTCTTACGTAACCAGGCGTAACACCTGCAGCTAACTGTTCTTCTGGAGAAAGTTGACTGTGTGTTGTAGACGCTGGGTGAATTGCTAGACTTCTAGCATCACCAATATTTGCAACATGATAAAGCATTTTTAAGTTATCAATAAACTTAGCTCCAGCTTCTACTGTTCCTAAATCAATTCCAACTAATGCTCCATTGCCACCACTCAAGTATTTCTTAGCTCTTTCTTTAATCTCACCTTGGTGATTGGTAGGGTAGATAACATTTTTAACTTTTTTCTGAGTTTCTAAAAATGTTATAACTTTTTCTGCATTACTACAGTGTTGCTTCATTCTAAGGCCAACAGTTTCTAAACCTTGTATGATTTGCCAAGCATTGAATGGAGCTAGTGGTGCTCCTGTATCTCTAAGCAAAACTACTCTAAATCTTATTATGAATGGAATGTTAGCTCCCGTTAAAACAGGAACTGCATCAGTCCAAATTGCTCCACCATAACTTTGATCTGGTTCGTTTAATAATGGCTGTCTTTTTCGATCTTTAATCCAATCAAAATTTCCACCATCAACAACTATTCCACCTATTGAAGTACCATGACCA
>Ga0115004_10003107_pt1 | contig 13576 bp, 10 predicted proteins | sample ArcticOcean_MG_C_10_FD_88737 | JGI IMG/M metagenome (GOLD analysis project Ga0115004, IMG submission 88737) | Marine microbial communities from western Arctic Ocean - ArcticOcean_MG_CB11_90 | ecosystem: Environmental > Aquatic > Marine > Oceanic | place: Arctic Ocean: Canada Basin | collected...
GCTTCTTGCAATCTTTCTTTATCTTCAGTTGGAATTTGATAGTAGTCAGATTGGATATCATTAAATGCTAGAAAACCATGTTTTAGTCTTCCAAAATTAATGAAAGCAGCTTGTAGTGAAGGCTCGACTCTACTTACAGTACCTAAATAGATATTATTTTTAAAGTTTAGCTTATTCTTATCTTCATACTCGTATTCTTCAATTCCATTTTCTGATTTAAGAACAACCCTTGTTTCGTCTGGATGCGAGGCATCAATATATAATTTTTTTTCCATTTTGAATGAATTCCTTTAATGATTATGTTTTGAGAATTTTGTTTAAAATTTTGCATAAATTAGTATACAAAATTTTTTAATTTTAATCATCAACTATAGAGTCTATAAATACGCCTTAAGATAGCCAAAATTTAAGCTTTACCTGCATAAATCATGTTTAGTCATTTTAATATCCTAATCAAAACAGCTATAATTGTAATTCTATTTATAATTTTTTTGTTATTTTCAGCACTTTGGTATTTTTCCTCAGGACTCCCTGATTATAAAAAACTAGAAACTTATGAACCTCCTGTTTCAAGTAGGGTATATGCCAACAATGGAGATTTAATTGCTGAATATGCAATCGAAAAAAGATTATTCATCCCGTATGAAGCAATACCTAAACCCATAATAAATGCTTTTCTTTCAGCCGAGGATAAAAATTTTTTTGATCATCCAGGTATAGATGCGCAGGGTATTATTAGAGCTGTAATTAATAATTTAAAAAATATAATTAATGATAAAAGGTTAGAAGGTGCATCAACAATAACACAACAGGTAGCAAAAAATTTTCTTTTAACAAATGAAATTTCATTGAAAAGAAAAATAAAGGAAGCCATTTTAGCGTTTAGAATTGAAAAAGCTTACAGCAAAGAAAAAATACTAGAGCTTTATTTAAATCAAATATATTTAGGAAGTGGAACTTATGGAGTTGCAGCAGCAAGTCTAGAATATTTTGACAAATCTGTTAAAGAATTAAACTACTCAGAAGCAGCTTTGTTAGCCGCATTACCAAAAGCACCAAGTAAATATAATCCATTCAAATATTATGAAATTGCAAAGTTAAGAAGAAACTTGGTTTTACAAAATTTAAACGAAAATAATTTTATTAGTAACGAAGAATTAAAAAAATTTAAATTACAAGAAATTAATTTAAAAAAAAGAAAAATTAAACTTCTTCAGGAAGCCAATTATTATACGGAGGAAATTAGAAGAAACATCAAAGACAATTACGGATTCGATAAACTTTATGCTGAAGGTCTGTCCATAAAGTCTGCACTAGATGTTAATTATCAACTTTACGCACTAAGTGCTTTAAGGGCAGGAATAGAGTCTTATGATAGAAGGCACGGTTGGCGTGGACCAATTTTAAACACAAAAGCTCAAACTGATTGGCAAAAAATTTTAAAAGAAAAAAAAATAGATTCTAGCTTAAATTGGAGTTTTGCCGAAATAATAAATGTTCAAGACTCAGGTATAGTCTTTAAAATTTTAAATAAAAAAGTACAAGGGACTATTTCAATTAATAATTTAAAATGGGCAGTAACTAAGAGTATTTATGAGTCATTTAAAATTAACGATATAGTTTATATTCATAAAAACGTTAGTGGAAATTGGGAGTTAAAACAATATCCAAAAGTGAATGGAGCAATAGTAGCTATAGACCCATATAGTGGAAAAGTTAAAGCATTAGCTGGCGGATTTAGTTTTAATTCAAGTGAGTTTAATAGAGCCACACAAGCAAAAAGGCAACCAGGATCAGCTTTCAAGCCATTTGTTTATGCCGCAGCTTTAGAAAATAACTTTTCTCCAAATTCTATAATTTTAGATGCTCCATTCACGGCTAAACAAGGAGTTGGGTTAAAAAATTGGAAGCCAGAAAATTATGGTAAAGAATTTTATGGACCAACTACTTTAAGAAAAGGAGTTGAATATTCAAGAAACTTAATGACTGTTAGAATAGCAAAAGAATTAGGGTTAAAAAAAATATTAAAGTTATCTAATGATTTAAATATTTATGATGAAATACCAGAATTATTATCAGTATCATTAGGGTCAGCAGAAACAACTTTGTTACAAATTACAAATGCTTATTCCACTTTTGTTAATGGGGGAAAAAAGATTAACCCCATTCTTATTGAAAGAATTCAAGACCGAAGGGGTAAGACTATTTATAATTCAGATAAAAGGGAATGTGTTGGATGTGATGAATCTTTAGAAGCTGAAAATTCAATTCCTTATATAAAAAATGATTACAAACAAGCTATAAGCAAGGAAACGGCTTATCAGATTTTATCAATATTAGAAGGGACAATCCAAAGAGGAACAGGAAAAAAACTTAGAGACTTGAAAGTCCCGCTCGCTGGAAAAACAGGAACAACTAATGATAATTATGATGCCTGGTTTATCGGTGCAACTTCAAATTTAATAGTAGGAGTATATATTGGCTTTGACAACCCAAAAACATTAGGTAGATATGAAACTGGGGCTAAAGCAGCCCTACCAATATTTAAAAATTTTGTTAGACAAGCTTTGTATAAAGATGAATTTAAGGTTTTTACAGCCCCAAAAGAAATATTTTTTGCTGCAATTAATTATAATACAGGAAAAAAAGAAAATTTTAGTAATTCCAACTCAATAATTGAGGCCTTTAAATTGAGCGATATTGAGAAAATGAAAAATAATAATTTAGATAAAGATCTAAATTATGATAGTTTAGTAAAGTTTAGACAATTTTATTAATGGAATTAATAGATCAACAAATAATTATAGCTGAAAAATCCCTAAATAATATTAGGGGGTATCTTTGAATCTAACAATATTCATTCTAAGTTAAATAATTTAAATTCTATAATTGCAAAAGAAGATTTTTGGAAGGATAACAACAAAGTAAAAAAGACCGTAAAAGAAAAGAAATATTTTGAAAAAATTATTGATTTATACAACGACTCCAAAGAAGAATTGCAAAACCTTAAAGATATTTATAATCTTGCTAAAGAAGAATCTGACAAAGAAATAATTTCTGATTGCTTAGAAAAAATAAAAGAGATAGAAAAAAAAATAAAAAAAACTGAGATCAGTTGTTTTTTATCAGGTGAAAACGACTCATTAAATATATATTTGGAGATTCATGCTGGAGCTGGTGGTACCGAAAGTCAAGATTGGGCTGAAATGTTGAGAAGGATGTACTTAAAATGGTTTGACAAAAAACTATTTAATTGTGAGATAATTAGTGAGCACAAAGGTGAAGAAGCTGGAATAAAATCTTCAACCATTAAAGTTAGTGGTAATTACCTTTATGGACTTATGAAAAATGAATCAGGTGTGCATCGATTGGTGAGAATATCACCTTTTGATAGTGGAGCTAGAAGACATACAAGTTTTGCTAGTGTTTGGGTTTATCCCGCAGTTGAGGATGACATTGATATAAAAATAGATGAAAAAGATTTAAGAATTGACACCTACAGATCAAGTGGAGCAGGAGGTCAGCATGTAAATGTTACTGACAGCGCTGTTAGAATTACTCATTTGCCAACCAAGATAGTCGTGCAATGCCAGAATCAAAGATCACAACATAAAAATAAAGAAACATGTTATAAAATGTTAAAAGCAAGGTTATACGAATATGAACTTCAAAAAAAAGAAGAACAAGAACAAAAAAATGTAAGTATAAAAACTGATATAGGTTGGGGTCATCAAATACGTTCATATGTTTTACAACCGTATCAATTAGTAAAAGATTTGAGATCTAAAATTGAGAGTACTAATCCAGATGATGTATTAAATGGTAATCTAGATCAGTTTATTGAAGGTAATTTGTTTAAATCCTAATGCACAGAATTCTATATTCAATTTTTTTAATTTTAGTATCTTTTTTTATTTTCATTATTGTTTATCTCTCTACAGTTGGAGTTGAGACCTCTAAATTTAACAATGTTATCATCAATGAAATTAAAAAAAAAGATCCCAATGTTGAAATTTCATTAGACAATATAAAAATTAAATTTGATATAAAAAAAATTCAAATCTATCTTTCAACATTTGAGCCGCAAATTACCTATCAAGGCATTAAAATACCAATAAAAGAAATTAATCTTTATACAAAAATAATCTCAATACTAAAGTCTAAAAACGAAATAAATCAAGTGATTGTATCTTTTCAAAATTTTAAACTTAAAGATGTTCAAAAATTATCTACTAGAATCAAACCTTCAAATTTTAAAACTTACTTGCTTAATAATTTAAACGATGGAGAAATAGATAAAATTTTAATCGATATAAAACTGGATGAGAATTTAAATATTAGCGACTACAAAGTAAATGGATCTGTAAAAAAAATAAATATTAAAATTTTAAACGATTTATCAATTCAAAATGTTAGTCTGAATTTTATAACTGACAAAAACCTAACACTAATAAATTCTTTAAATGCAAAATATAAAGATATTTCAATATCTAATGGTTCTTTAACCTTAAAAAGAGACAAACAAATAGATATTGAAGGAAAATTTAATTCTCAATTTAACTTAAGTGAAAATGAAATAAATAAATTTTTTATAAAATCAAAAATAAAGTTTTTAGAAAAAAATAAAGCTAATATAAAAGGCTCGTTAATTCATAATTTCTCTTTAAAAATTGATGAAAATTTAAAATTAATTGACTATGATTATAAATCAAAAGGCAACATCTCAGAATCACAAATAATCCTTAAAGATGATTTCAAAAATAACTTTATTAAAAAATCAATTAAAAAATTTTCGATATCTAGAACTAATTTAGTAATAAATTTAAACAAAAAAGATAATAATTTGATGATAGATGGAATTTATAATTTAGGTGGAGCAGAAAATAAAAAATTTAAAATTTCTCACAATTTTAATAAAAAAAATCCTAAATACTTTATTGATTTTGATTTAGCTGAAAATATTTTTTTAAAACCTATAAATTTTAAAAGTAATTATAAAAATGGGAGCAACATTAAAAGTGAGATAAATTTTATAAACAATAATATCATTTTTAATTATATAAAATTTACTGAAAACAAAAATTTAATCTCTATAAATGGTCTTAAATTAAACAATAAAAAGGAAATAGCTTCAATTTCTTCTGTTGTAGTAAGGACCTTTAATGACAATAAGCAAAATAACAATTTTAAGATTTCTTTTGATAAAAAAATTTCAATAATTGGAACTGAATATGATGCTACGCATTTATTTAAAGAGTTTTCAAATAATAATAAATCTAACTCATTCAAGAACTACACAAAAGATATTGAGATAAAATTTAATAATCTAATTGTTAAAAAAATACCATTAAAAGATTTCAATTTAATAGGTCAGATAAATAAAGGTAAATTTGAAAATCTTTCAGCAAAAAGTGAATTTTCAAAAACTAAATACTTAGATATTTCTTTAAAAAAAGATGAGAATGGAAAGAAGATATTAGAGATCTACTCAGATTTGCCACAAGCTTTATTATCAGATTACAAATTTTTTGAAGGTATTAAGGGAGGAAAATTACTTTTTAATTTAGTATACGACGACACTGAATCAGCATCAAAAATAACAATAGAAAACTTTAAAGTAGTTAAAGCGCCAGCTTTTGCAAAATTGTTAACTCTAGCAGACTTAGGAGGTGTAGCAGATTTATTATCTGGCGGAGGTATGAGTTTTGATATTCTAGAAATTAATATGAGAAGTGATAAAAATGTAAATACTGTTGAAGAAATTTTAGCACTCGGTCCCAGTCTTTCTGTTCTAATGAACGGTTACATTGAAAAAAAAAGTGGCCTAATAAGTTTGAACGGAACGTTAGTGCCTGCAAAAACTTTAAATAAATTAATTTCTAAAATTCCTGTAGTAGGAAGTATTCTAGTTGGTGACAAAGTGGGTGAAGGTGTGTTTGGAGTTAGTTTTAAAATGAAAGGTTTACCTGGTAACGTTAAAACTTCTGTTAATCCGGTAAAAACTCTCACTCCTAGATTTATTACTAGAGCTTTAGAAAAAATGAAAAAAGATAACTAATCAAGTTTAATCTTGTAGTGTTTCTTTTTACCATGTGAAACTTTAATGCAGTCATTATCTAAATCGTTAATACTAATAGTTTTTTTATCGTCAACAACTACAGTATCATTTATTTTTATTCCCTTTTCATTGATTGCTCGCCTAATCTCACTTTTGGAGTTAAGAATTTTAGTAGAATCAATAAAGTCAATTATATTAATTCCATTTTTTAAAAGAGATTTATTTATAAAAATAACAGGTAGATTTTGACCTATGCCACTTCCAGCAAAAGTTTCTTTTGCTGTATTTTCTGATTCTTTTGATTTTTTCTCACCATGTAAAATTTTTGTAGCTTCATTAGCTAATAAAATTTTTAAATTATTTATATTTTTTTCATTCTTAAATAATATTTCTAATTCAAGATCATCTATTTCAGTAAAATATTTTAGAAACCTTTTAACATCGGCATCGTTTGTATTTCTCCAAAATTGCCAATAATCATAAGCAGAAAGTAATTTTTCATCTAACCATATTGCACCATCCTCAGTTTTTCCCATCTTAGCTCCCGAAGAAAGAGTAATTAAAGGAGTCGTTAAGCCAAAGGATTCTTTTTGATTAATCTTTCTTATTAACTCAACACCGTTAACAATGTTACCCCATTGATCCGAACCACCAAGCTGCAGAACACAATTGTACTTATCTTGTAGTTTGTAAAAATCATACGCTTGTAAAATCATATAATTAAATTCCATATAACTAAGAGATTGTTCTCTTTCTAAACGTAATTTTACACTATCGAAACTCAACATTTTATTAATTGTAAAGTGTTTTCCAATACTTCTTAAAAATTCTATATATTTTAATTTATTTAGCCATTCAGCATTATTTACAAAAATTGGGACAGTATTTTTATTTTTAAAATCTAATAACTTTTCAAATATTTTTTTTATTTTTTTAATATTGTTTTCGATAGTTTTTTCATCTAAAATTTTTCTTGTAGAATCTTTACCGGATGGATCCCCTATTAGTGTAGTTCCTCCACCGAGCAGAACAACTGGCTGGTGCCCATATTTTTGAAGTAGTCTTAGACACATTACCTGAAGTAGACTACCAACATGTAAACTAGGAGCCGTACAATCAAAACCAATATATGCTTTAATTGATTTATTATTAAGCAAATTTGTTAATTTAACTTCATCTGTACACTGATGGAAGAAGCCCCTTGTAGTAATTTCATTTATAAAGTTATTTTTCATAGAGAATTTGATTAAATTACTTTTACACAATATTACTTATAAATTAAATAACTATTAATGAACGATTTAATCACATCCATTGGTTTAATGAGCGGCACATCATGTGACGGGATTGATGCATCGGTAGTAGAATCTGATGGTGAAAATGAAGTTCATTTTATAGGAAATCAATTTTTACCTTATGAAGAAAAAATAAAGCTTAAGATGATGATTTTAAAAGAAAAAATTAATTCTACTCTTGATTTAGAAAAAAATAAATTAGAAATAAACACATTAGAGCGAGAATTAACACTCCTGCATGCTAAAATTGTTAACTCAGTAATTAAAAAACATGAATTAGAAAAATCTAAAATTAATTTAATTGGTTTTCATGGCCATACTATTTTTCATAATTTTAAAGAAAAAAAAACAAAACAAATTGGAGATGCAAGACTTTTATCACAATTAACAAAACTCAATGTAGTCAATAACTTTAGGGAAAATGATATCAATAATGGAGGTCAAGGAGCACCACTCGTTCCTATTTTTCATAAGTTACTTCAGGAAAAATTTAAATTAAAAAGTCCAATATTGTTTGTTAATATTGGTGGAATTTCCAACGTAACATATATCGACAAAGACAATAAAATAGTTAGCTTAGATACCGGTCCAGGAAATTTTTTAATAGATAAAATATTACAATTAAAATCTAAAAATAAGATACAGTTCGACAAAGACGGAATAATTGCTTTTACTGGAAGAGTTGATAAAAATATTTTAGATAGCTATTTAGATGATCCATATTATGAAGGTTTGCCCCCCAAATCTTTAGATGTTAATGATTTTAGTCTTAGTCCACTACGAAGTCTTAGCTTAGAAGATTCAGTAGCAACTTTATCTGAATTAACATCTTTAACAATAGTCAATTCCTTAAGTTTTTTTAATGTGAAACCAAACGAAATTATATTATGTGGAGGCGGTAGAAATAATAAGTATATTTTTGAACGTATTCAAATATTAAGTAATATTTTAATAAATAATATAGATAAATATGGAATAGATGGTGATTTTATTGAGTCCCAAGCTTTTGCTTATATAGCTATTAGGTCTTTTTTAAAAAAACCTATTTCATTTTCTGAAACAACAGGGGTTTTAAAACCTTGTACCGGAGGAGATTTGACTGAATTTAAATGAGAGCAGTTTTTTCTTTGATATACTTTTCTATTTCTTGAGCTAATTCATTTTCTTTATTTTTAAAAAAATGATTTGAATTTTTAATTTTTGTAAAAATTACCTCAATTCCTTTTTGACTTTTTATCCTTTTATCCAATTCATCAATACTTTCTTTGGTCACCAGTTCATCACCATCACTATACAAAACTTGCCCTGAAGTAGGGCATGGAGCTAGAAAAGAAAAATCATACACATTTGGCTGCGGAGATATAGCGATAAAATTATTAACCTCAGGTCTTCTCATAATTAGCTGCATACAAATTAATGCGCCAAATGAAAATCCTGAAACCCAACATTGGCTATAATCAATGTTTTCTCTTTCAATCCAATCTAGAGCAGCAGCAGCATCTGACAATTCACCTTGTCCATTGTCAAAAACACCATCACTTTTTCCAACTCCTCTAAAATTAATTCTAATTACAGAAAAACCATTTTCTAAAAAAATGTTATAAGTTGTTTGAACAATCTTATTATTCATTGAACCGCCATACTGTGGATGTGGTTGAAGCACTATTGCTACAGGAGAACCAAATTTTGGATTTTTATAATACTTTGCTTCTAGTCTTCCGGCAGGTCCTGGGATAAATATTTCAGTGCTTTTAGGTTTCATTAGTTAGTAATGATAATTAGTTTCAAGAAAAAAATAGATTTATAGCATGTTTTGAACGTGACAATTTATTTTTTTATAAACTTGACTAATTTAGTAGGAATAGGCTAATTAACATGTAAATTTAAAGGATTTTAATGAAATTATCTACAAAAGGTCGTTATGCAGTTATGGCTATGGCTGATTTAGCTACAAATAAAGATTTTAAGCCAGTGAGTTTGAATGAGATTGCTATCAGACAAAATATATCACTTTCTTATTTAGAGCAATTATTTTTAAAACTAAAAAATAATAATTTAGTTAAAAGTGTGAGAGGGCCACATGGAGGATACGTGCTCGAAAAAAAAGCTAAAGATATAAAACTTTCAAGTATTATTTTTGCTGTCAATGAGGAAGTTAAGACACTTAATTGTAAAAAAGAATCTAAAAAAGGCTGCGGTGGAAGATCGGTTAAGTGTATAACACATAATCTTTGGGATGACTTAGAAAAACATATTAATGGTTTTTTCGAGAGCAAAAATCTTAATGACTTAGTTTCAAAACAAGAAAATATTTTTTAAAAATTAAAGAATAAGGGTAATGAAAAATCAAGATTTAAATATTAATCAAGAGTATAAATATGGTTTCACGACTGATATTGAAAGTATTAGAGCCCCTAAGGGTCTTAACGAAGATTCTATAAAATTTATTTCAAACATAAAAAAAGAACCTAAATGGATGCTAGACTGGAGACTAAAAGCATTTAGCAGGCTACAAAGTCTAAAAGAACCAGATTGGCAAAAACCGAAGTATCCTAAAATTAACTATCAAGATTTGTACTACTATTCAGCTCCAAAAAGTTCCTCTGAAAAACCTACAAGCTTAGATGAAATTGATCCTAAAATTTTAGAAACGTATAAAAAACTTGGAATACCTTTGGTTGAACAACAAAGATTAAACGGTATAGCAGTTGACGCAGTTTTTGATTCAGTTTCTGTTGCAACTACATTTAAAGAAGAGCTAACAAAAAAAGGAATAATATTTTGTTCTATTTCCGAAGCAATACAAAAACATCCAGATCTAGTTAAAAAATATTTAGGGTCTGTCATTCCACTAAGTGATCACTATTTTGCAACTTTAAATTCTGCAGTTTTTACAGACGGTTCTTTTGTTTATATTCCTCCAAACACTAGATGCCCAATGGAGCTATCAACTTATTTTAGAATAAATGCATCTGAAACAGGACAGTTTGAAAGAACATTAATTATCGCAGACAAAGGAAGCTATGTAAGCTATTTAGAAGGTTGTACCGCGCCAATGAGAGATGAAAATCAACTACATGCAGCAAACGTTGAATTGATTGCTCTTGATGATGCTGAGATAAAATACTCAACAGTTCAAAATTGGTATCCTGGAGATAAGAATGGCGTAGGTGGAATATATAATTTTGTAACTAAAAGAGGAGCGTGTAGAGGTAAAAATTCTAAAATTTCTTGGACTCAAGTTGAAACAGGTTCAGCAATTACATGGAAATACCCAAGCTGTATTTTGCAAGGTGATAATTCAGTAGGTGAATTTTATTCCATAGCAATTACTAATAATTATCAAAAAGCGGATACAGGCACTAAAATGATCCATCTAGGGAAAAACACAAAAAGTAAAATAATTTCCAAAGGTATATCGGCTGGTAATGCGGACAACACTTACAGAGGGTTAGTTGATATTAACAAAAAAGCTACCAACTCAAGAAATTATACTCAATGTGATTCTTTATTAATGGGAAATAAGTGTGGAGCACACACTGTACCGTATATAAAGAACAAAAATTCAACATCAACTATAGAGCATGAGGCAACTACTACTAAAATAAACGAAGAACAGCTATATTATTGTAATCAAAGAGGTCTAAATCAAGAAGAGGCAATCAGTTTAATTGTAAATGGATTTTGCAAAGAAGTCTTACAACAATTGCCTATGGAGTTTGCTGTAGAAGCACAAAAATTAGTAGCTATCAGTTTAGAGGGAAGCGTTGGTTAATGTTAAAGATTAAAGATTTAAAAGCCACTATTAATGAAAAATCGATTTTAAAGGGCTTAAATTTAGATATTAAACCTGGTGAAATTCACGCAATCATGGGGCCAAACGGTTCAGGGAAGAGCACTTTAGCTAATGTATTATCAGGAAAAAATGGATACGAGATCGAAGGAGAAATTTATTTTAACGGTATTAATTTAAATGACCTTAAAATAGAAGAAAGAGCTCAAAAAGGAATTTTTTTAGCATTCCAATATCCTTTAGAAATTCCAGGAGTGAATACAAATAATTTTTTAAAAACATCTTTAAATGCAGTAAGAAAAGCAAGGGGTAAAAAAGAATTAGATACTTTAACTTTTTTAAAACTAATCAAAGAAAAAGCTAAAGAACTTAATATAGATGAAAAATTTTTATCACGCCAGTTAAACGTAGGATTTTCAGGCGGTGAAAAAAAAAAAAACGAAATTTTACAAATGAAATTGTTAGAACCAAAATTATCAATTTTAGATGAAACAGATTCTGGTTTAGATATAGATGCTTTAAGAATAGTAGCTGATGGAGTTAACTCCTATAAAAATAAAGAAAATGCTTTTTTAATAATTACCCACTACCAAAGATTACTAGATTATATCAAACCGGATTATATACACGTCTTGTCCGCAGGTAGAATTGTTAAAACAGGAAATGCTGATTTAGGAAAACAATTAGAAAAAACAGGTTACGAAAATTTAATTTAAATGATGCAAAGTTACGATTTTGACATTAAACAGATAAAAAATCTTTCTCTAGAAGAAACAAATTCTCGACAAAAGAATCTTGATTTGTTTTTTAAATCTGGTTTTCCATCAAAGCAGGTTGAGGATTGGAAATTTACAGATTTAAATTTAATTTTAAGTAAAAATTTTAAAAGTATTAGCAACAAAGTTAACTTTGCGTTCAGTGAAAAGCTTGAAACCATTAAACACTTTGAGCATAATCATATATTTTTAAATAATGGTAAAATAATTTCATCAAGTTTTGCTTACGAAGACACAAATAAAATCTTAATTAAAGATTTTGATCAAAAAGAACCAACAAATTTTAATCCAGCTAATACATTAACATTACTTAATAGTGCTCTGTCATCAGGAGGATTTTCGCTTGAGGTTACTAAAAACTATAAGTTAAAAAAGCCTTTAATTATTTATAATTATTTTTCAAAAGATTTAGACAACAAAATATTAAACAATAAAAATTTCATAAAATTAAATGAAGGATCAGAACTAACATTGATTGACTATAACGATGGTCATGTTCAAAGTAATTTTATTAAAAATACAGTAGATACAGTATCTTTAGAAGATAACGCTGTTTTGAAAAATATTTTAATTCAAGAATCAAAAAGTAATGGTCATTTTTACAAGTATATAAAAAGTTCTTTAGAGAGTGGGTCAAAATATGAAAACTATATTTTAAGTTCAGGATTAAAGTTAAACAAAATTGAAATTGAAATAAATCTAAATAAAAAAGATAGTAGCTGCACTATTTATTCAGCTTTAAACTTACTTGACGATCAACATCAAGAAATTAAAACACGCATAAATCACAATTCACCCAATTGTAAAAGTTATCAAAAAATTAAGAATGTATTAAATGATAAAAGCAGAGGTGTTTATCAGGGAAAAATATTTGTAGAAAAAATAGCTCAAAAAACTGATGCATATCAATTAAGCAAAGCCTTAATTTTAAATGATAATGCCGAATTTGATGCAAAACCTGAGTTAGAAATATATGCAGATGATGTAAAATGTTCTCATGGCTCCACATCTGGAAGTATAGATTCTGATGCGGTACATTACTTGATGACGAGAGGTATACCAAAAAAAGAAGCAGTAAAACTTCTAATTAATGGTTTTCTTAATGAGGTATTAGAAAATATTAATACCAGCGAAATAAAAAGTTTTTTAGAAAAAATATTAGAGAAGCAAATTAATGGACATTAAAAATATTAAATCTGAATTTCCAATATTTAAACAAAAGATTAATGGTAAACCTTTAGTCTATTTAGATAGCGCTAATTCATCTCAAAAACCCAAAGTGGTAATTGATAGATTGTCCAATTTTTATGAAACAGAATTCTCCAACGTTGGTAGAAGTGTCCACACTTTAGCAGTAAAAGCAACAAACAGATTTGAAACAACAAGAGATATTTTAAAAAAATATTTAAACGCACAGCATAGAGAGGAAATAGTATTTACAAAAGGAGCTACAGAATCAATTAATTTAGTTGCTTCATCTTTTGGGGAAAAATACATCGAAGAAGGTGACGAAATATTAATTACAGAATTAGAGCATCACTCTAACTATGTACCTTGGCATTTCCTTCGAAAAAAAAAAGGAGCAGTAATTAAATTTGCACCAGTAAACAAAAATGGAGAAGTAGAAATTGATGAAATAAAAAAACTTATTTCA
>Ga0115004_10003112_pt1 | contig 13560 bp, 5 predicted proteins | sample ArcticOcean_MG_C_10_FD_88737 | JGI IMG/M metagenome (GOLD analysis project Ga0115004, IMG submission 88737) | Marine microbial communities from western Arctic Ocean - ArcticOcean_MG_CB11_90 | ecosystem: Environmental > Aquatic > Marine > Oceanic | place: Arctic Ocean: Canada Basin | collected...
CCGATGAGGTTTGTTCCATAGCGGAAATATTTTCTGTGAGAAATGGAACGTGACAGCTATTCCAAATGTAGCTCAAATTAAAAGTACGTTTGTTTTGAATGAAATAAAACGTTCAATCGCAATTGCCCTCTATTGATAGAAGAATACAATATCATTTAATAAACTTAAAATAGATTTCCCTACAAATTAATCCAGTAAGTTATTTTTAAGTTGATGGACCTAAAAATGGGAGTCATATTTCCTGTATTATAACTATCATTATAAACCAGATACAAATCAGATAATGGTGCAAAACGCCATTGAATTCTTGAGTTAATACCCAAATTATTTTGTTGATTACTATATTGAACTAGGGTCGACCAAAAGAATTTTTTAGTCAAGGTTAAATCAATTTTCGGACTAATTAGAATTAAATCTGCAGAAGCATAGGGTTTAGGAAGGTCAATTTTGTTATAATCCCAAAGTAAACTAAGAACGACTTTAGGCTGGATTCTATATGTAGAATTACCTGAAATAGAAAAGCGATTACCATTAAAAAAAGTTCCGTAAGAAAGCTTTGCAGAATAACTAAAAACTTGAGCATAATTAGATGTATAGTTCAATCCCATAGTTCCAAAATTGTACCCTAATTGACTAGGAAGTGGTTCAGCATTATTTGATCGAGTTGGGTCAAACGGATTTGATAAAAAAATATATTGTTTATTATAAGAAATTCCAAGTCTTGATTGGTCTTTAAATTCCAAGGAGTAGTCAAGTTGAAATTTTTGATCTGTTTTTTTATAATCTAAACTTTGCTGATAATACATTAAGTTATAAACACTAATTCTGTGAGAGTTTATTTCACCAGTTTTGGGATAGAAATTTCGCAATCCACTTAATCTAGATTTAAAAACTCCTCTTCTCGGAATAAATCCTAAATCAGATCTAAAGTCTTCATCTATATAAACGAAATCTGAAGAAAATCTCCAAATTCGTGTATTATAAATTAAGTTAGCTTGAGATGAAATATTCCCAGTATTATCATCGTTTTGGAAGGATTTGTGTGTATAAAATTTACCTATCCACTTATTGTTAGAAGAAGCTAAATTATAATCAATTCCAATCACTCTATTAAACTTGTCACCTTCTTTTAAAAAATCATATTTTTTAAAAGATTCCTTATTAATCATAAAAACTCCCACTTGAGATTGATCAAACACTTTGCGTTGAATGGCAAGCATTGAATTATTGTAAGATGCTATTTCATTAGGAAAATCTTCTTCGTTTTGAACACTTAAAATGCCTAAGCGCCAATCCTTATTTATTTTACCACTTAGTCTAATACCTCCTAAAATTCTATTTTGAATTGTATTTCCATCTGCGTCTCTAGCAATTCCTATTCGTCTTGAGAAAAATGGAGACGCCTCTCTTGAGCTTCCAAATTGACTAAATAAATCACCATTATCAATAAAGAACTGTCTTTTTTCAGGAAGAGAAATTTCGAAGCGAGTAAGATTAGTAACAATATTATCTACTTCTACATTAGAAAAGTCTGGATTTATAGTGACGTCAAGATTTAGACCGTTCCCTATTGCTAACTTTATATCTCCTCCTGCCGATAACGAATTCTGTATGTTTTCATTAGGTTTTTTAGAAGTCAAACTGTTGATATAAGGAATTATATAAATTGGAGATTTAGTTTTCTTAAGAGGTTCTTCAAATACAAGCTCGCCAAAAAAGCCAATATTTATAGGGATTAGGTTTTGAGGAACACGAGACCATATAGTTCTTTCATTAGTTTGTAGGTCGTATCTATAAGCTTGAAAACCCCATTTTTTACTATTATCAGGATATTTAACTGAACTAAATGGTATGGCTATTTCAACAACAAATCGATCATTATATCGGTTCACTTTAGATTCCCATTTTACATCCCAATTTAAATTAAAGCCACTAATATTTATTCCTCTATCAGAAACTAGTGCTTCTCTTTGAACACCAAAAGCACTTACACCAAATAGAAAAGCATTTTGACCATCTTGGAAAGTGTCAAAAACTAGAGTTACATTATCATTGTTTCTAGCACTAAAATCTCTTCTCAACGAATTAACAATAAAATCACCTCCAAAACTAGATGCATCAGCACCAATAAAAAGATGAGTGTCGTTGTAAAGAATTTTAACATCACTTTTATTAAAAGATCTTATTGAATCGGTTGGAAATTGTTGCCAAAAGGAATTTGCACTATTAGCATTAAGCCATACATCTTCATCTAGCTTGCCATCGATAGTTATATTTGTATTAATCTTTTTCACAAAAACCGATCTTTTAGATTCTTGAGCCTTCAGGGTTAAAAAGTTTGAAATAAGTAAAAGGGTAAAAGTGAATTTTTTAAGAGTAATCATATTTTAGACAAACTCTGAGATAAATATCTAGATTAATAAATAATTTTAATAAATATATAAATTCTTTATCATTTTTCATTTATATCATCTTTTTAATTATGTGTTCTAGTCTAAATCAAGAAAATACTCTCATCATCGAAAAGCTTGATTCTCTGATTTTCAATATACAGTTGTATTTGTTTCATTTATCTGATAAGGTTTAATGAGTCAAAAGCGAAATCAAAATTAAATGCATAATTGATTAGCTTGTCATTTAGGTCTGTTTTATATTTGAGTGACTTTGATGTCGGGATCACTGTAAGAGTCTGTGATTTATATTTGATCCATACCTTTTCAGAGAGCAGCCTGGATTATCTCATCCATAAGCTCATCCAAGATCTGCTGATATATTTTGCCATGGTTTTTGACAAACATAGATGTATTTTTATAAAGACGAATGAAAGGATATTTGAAAGGACATCACCAAATTTAACAGAATCCAAACTTTTAACCCTTAAGGCCAAATATGTAATTTAAAACTATCATTTAAGGAAAGATTAAGTCCTTTAAATAATGTAACTATCTGTAAATAAAGAGTTGAAAAGCTAAAAACCAAAACATTAAATAGTAATTATTCAATCTTTTTTTTATATTTATGAAGATTACTAAATTATTTAAACATGAAATACTCAAATTTTAGATTCTTTTGTTTTTTACTTCTTAGCACAGCTTTTTTTACTTTACAATCGTGTAACCCCCTTAATAAACCATTAATAAAAGTTACATATTCAGATGAATTAGGGTCTAGTGGATTTGACGGTAGGTTATTAGTTTTAATTAGTAAAGACACCTTAAAAGAACCAAGATTTCAAATTAACGATTCAGATAATTCAGCTGTGGTTGTAGGAAATGATGTTAAAGAATGGATGCCAGGTACTACAGAAGTTTTTAGTTCAGAAACTTTAGCCTATCCAATAGAAAAATTAGGAGATTTAGATGACGGAGATTATTATGTCCAAGCATTATTAAATAAATATGAAACATTTAATTTGTCTAATGGATATGACGTTTCACTTCCTATGGATCAAGGAGAGGGTCAAAAATGGAATATTAGCCCAAAAAACATTTATAGTAAACCTACAAAAGTGAATTTCTCTTCAAACAAGCCAATTGAAATACAATTGTCCGAAGAAATACCTCCAATACCCTCAATGGAAGACACTAAATATATTAAGCATGTTAAAATCCAAAGTAAGCTTTTAACTGAATTCTGGGGCAGACCGATGTATCTCCAAGCGAACGTTCTTATTCCAGAGGATTTTTCTGAAAAAGGCAAAACAGAATATCCATTAATGGTTTTCCATGGTCATTTTCCAAAAACTATAGGAGGCTTTAGAACTAGTCCTCCAACTGCTAATAAGAATGATACTATTTACAGTGAAAGATTTGGCATAACAGGCTATAAATTCATTCAAGAAAAAGAATCTTATGACTTTTATAAGAAATGGACCTCAAAGAATTTTCCTCGTTTTTTAGTTATTGAAATACAACATCAAAACCCATACTACGACGATTCATATGCTGTTAATTCAGCTAATCTTGGTCCATATGGAGATGCTATTACCTTTGAATTGATTCCGCATATTGAAGATTTATTTAATGGTGTCGGAGAAGGATGGGGTCGTTTCCTTTATGGAGGGTCAACAGGTGGATGGGAGGCTCTAGCAGCTCAGGTTTTTTATCCAAAAGAATATAACGGCTGTTTTGCCGCTTGCCCAGATCCAATTGATTTTAGAGCATATACAGTAGTTGATATTTATAAAGATGATAACGCATACTATAGCGAAGGGTCGTTTAAAAAGACTTTAAGACCCGGTATGAGAGATGGTAAAGGTCTCATAAAGTCTTCCTTAAAAGATGTTAATAGAAAAGAGTATATTCTTGGAAATAACAGCAGGTCAGGAGACCAATGGGATATTTGGCAAGCAGTTTATTCACCTGTTGGAGACAATGGTTATCCAAAACCAATTTGGGATAAGCTTTCAGGAAAGATTGATTCTGATGTAGCAAATTATTGGAAAGAAAATTATGATTTAAGATACATAATGGAGCGTGATTGGGATAAAATAGGATCAGACTTGGTTGGTAAAATTAATATCTATTGTGGAGACATGGATAATTATTATCTTAACAATGCAGTTGTTTTAACTGAAAAGTTTCTTGAAAACACATCGAATCCTTATTATGAAGGAGAAGTTGACTATGGAGATAATGCCGAGCATTGTTGGAATGGTGATCAAGAAAACCCAAATTACATATCAAGATTAAGATATAATACCATGTATTTGGATAAAATTCAAAAGCGGCTTAAAGAAACAGCTCCTTCAAATAACAGATTAAAAAACTGGAACCTTAAATAAGGTTAACTTTTAAAATTATTAACATGAAAAATATACTATTATTATTTACACTATTAATTATTTCGCCGTTATCTTCTCAAGAGTTATTTGATGGACTTGCAGCTGGTCCTTACAACAAACTCGTTATAAGAGAGGCAATGGTAATTCCAGGTCACGGTGGGCCGCCAGTAGGTCCTTATGACATTGTTATTAAAGGAGATAAAATTGTAGATATGATTCTTTTTGATCCTGTTACAGCAAAAAGAAGAGGAGCTGTAAAAAGAGAAGATGGTGATCGAGTAATCGATGCAAAAGGGAAATATGTAATGCCGGGAATGATTGATCTACATACTCACCTAAGAACAGAGCCAATGCCTTTAGAATATGTTTATTATTTAAAATTAGCACATGGAATAACAACTATGGTTCCGGGTTCAGATAGAGGACTAATGTCAGGAATGAAACAAGCCAAATTGAGTAAAGAAAACAAAATTCTTGCTCCAAAATTATTTCCAATATGGTCTTATGGAGCAACTACAAAATTCGATAAGGTTGCACTAGATGATCCAAAAAATGCCCCTGCTGTTGTAAAGAAAATGTTTGAAAATGGCGCTCATGTAGTAAATGCTGGAAATTTAGGATGGAGTCAAGCGCTTCTTAAAGCTGTTTGTAAAGCTGTTACAGAGAATGGAGGAATTACAACTTATCATATCCCTCCCAACACAACAGCGGTTACTAAAGCAATAGATGCTGCAAGATTAGGAGTAACAATGATTGAACATCATTATGCCTATGCAGAATCTGCTTTGGATAGAAATGTTCAAGACTTTATACCAACATATAATTATAATGACGAAAACGAAAGGTTTAGACAGGCTGGTAAAGTTTGGTCTCAAACAAATAAAGAACGTCTTCTTACTGAAACAGTAGATTCTTTGGTTTATTATGGTGTAACAATGCTTCCAACACGAGTAGTTTATGAGGCCAATAGAGACATTTTAAGAGCTCAAAGCTTGCCTTGGCACAAAAAATACACTCATCAGCTATTGATCGAAAGAAATGGCCCAGACCCCAATTACCATGGTGCTTATCACTATGACTGGACAAGTGACGATGAATATTATTGGTCTAATGCATTTAGTCTTTGGGGAGAACTCATTTATGAATTTAACAAGAGAGGAGGAAGAGTAGCTTACGGATCAGATGATAGTTATATTTTTGCAACTCCAGGATTTTCTAATGTTAGAGAACTACAGCTTTTAAGAGAGACTGGAATGCACACTTTAGAGGTCTTGAAGTCTGCTACCCTAAATAGTGCTAAAACTCTACGTCAAGAAAAATTAGGTTTGGTAAGACCCGGATATACCGCAGACCTTCTTATTATAGACTCTAGTCCATTGTATAATCTTAGAAACATGTATCAATTTGGAGCTTTAACTGAAGATTCAAATGGGAATATGATTAGAAAAGGAGGTATTATTCACACAATTAAAGATGGGATAGTAATTGAAAACAATAAGCTTATGCTTGAAGTTGAAAAAATGGTTAAAAAATCTAAAGAAAATGCTGTTCCAACTGCAATGGAAACTCCATTTATTATGGATTAATTTTATTTTATAATTAAAAAACACCTCTAACTAAATAGTTAGAGGTGTTTTTTTTAATCTAAAGTCAGAAGCTAAAGAGTTTATTCCATAGCAATTGTTGGTAATTGAACGGAATCATTATTAATAGACTCTATTTCATTCTTTAGTTTTGACATCATACTTTCAGCATCCCTAAGCTCTCCTCTAAGACTTAATATTCTTTCATTCTGGTGAACTGTAGGAGGGTTTGTAGTATTGTCTATTGCACGCATTAATGATCTTATCTCTTCTCTTAATCTTGGTTTTTGACGATAATTCATTGATGGTGGTGGGCGTTTAAGAATGTCATCTAGAAAAGATTCACTATCTTTTTTAAGATTATCTACATTAGTCACCAATGCTTCCCACTTTTTATCATTTAACATGCTGAGTTTTGACTTTAATTCTTTTAACTGAGAATTTATTGAGACTACATTATCAATAATTTTATGAGTTGCAGTTTGAAGATCTCTTAAGGTTAATAAAGACTTAACTTTCTTTTCATGATCTTCCTGACTCATTCCAATTCTTGGATCAGCCAAAACATTTATTTGAGAAGTTTGTTCAATTCCGTTGGCCTTTAAAATCACTTTATAAGAACCTGGAGCAACTTTCGGCCGAATTAATGAAGATGCAAATCCTTCTTGAACTGAATTTTTTAATGGGGTTGCAGAGTCATATCCAAGATCCCATACAATTCTATTTACACCTCGAGCAGCGTTTGAGTCTGACAGTATAGCTACTGTTTCCCCATTTTTATCCACTATCTGAGCAGTGATGTTTTTGTCTGATGACTCTTTTATGAAATAGTTTATATAAGCCCCATATTCAGGATTTTTAGCTTTATATGTTCGGTCTCCTAGATTTTCTATTCTCCAATACATATTCCATAAAAACGCATCTCGAACTTTGAAAAGCTTTAATTCTTCTGAACCAACAGAAGACAGTTCCTCAATAGGACGGATGTCGTCAAGCACATAAGCTCCTCTTCCGTGGGTTCCAACTATAATATCCCTATCTCTAGCTTGGATTTTGATATCCCTAACCGAAACATTTGGAAGGTTGTTGTTTATTTTATCCCAGTTTTTACCAAAATCCCAGCTAGCATAAATCCCATGCTCCATTCCAGCAAATAATACATTTGGATTATGAGGGTCTTGGCGAACCACCTTTACGTAATCATCTTGCGGAAGTTTTTCTGAAATAGACTTCCAAGTTTTACCAAAGTTTGTTGTGTAAAATATATAGGGTTTAAAATCATCCATTCGATGCTGATCAACTACAACAAAAGCAGTTCCTGCATCATGCTCTGAAGCATGTATTTTTGATACCCATGAAAATTCAGGAAGGCCTTTAATGTTTTTGTTAACGTTAGTCCAATTCTTTCCACTATCAAGTGTGACTTGAACATTTCCATCGTCTGTTCCGGCCCAAATTACACCCTTTTGAACAGGTGACTCTGCAAGATATAGAACTGTGCAATGAAATTCTGCAGCAGTATTGTCCTGATAAATTGTTCCACCAGAGGTTTTTTGTTTTGACTTATCGTTAGTTGTCAAGTCAGGACTTATAACCTCCCAACTATTTCCGCGATCGTTAGATCTGAAAATAACATTTCCAGCCATATAAACAACCTCAGGATCATGAGGAGATATATGTATTGGGGAATCCCAATTAAAACGATATTTATGAAATTCAATAGCATCACCAGCTGATCCTGTAATTTTGGGATATGGATGAATATTTTGAACATTACCATATCGAGAATCAACAAGGAAAGGAACACCACCTTGAAGGTTCGTGTATACTTTGTGTTCATTACCAGGGATAGGCTCTGCAAAGTAACCATCTCCATATGCTAATCCTTTCCAATGTCTTTTAAGTATTCCTGCTTCGTATAAAGAATTACTTGGCCCTACCCATGTTCCATTATCTTGAAGTCCACCATATACATTATAAGGTTGTTTGTTGTCAATAGCTATTTGATAGAATTGAGAAAGCTCTACATTATTAATTATCTCCCAAGAGTCTCCGCCATCAAAAGAACGTTGAAATCCTCCATCACTTCCATTAAGAATATAATTTGAATCCAAAGGATCTATCCACAAGGCTTGGTGATCTCCATGTACTGTTGTTGCTATTCTTTCAAAAGTTTTTCCACTATCAACTGATCGACTTAACCTCCCAGATATTGAAAAAAGGACATTCGGTTTGTTTGGGTCGACTCGAACATCACTATAGTAAAAAGGTCTGAAGTTAATGTTCGGATCATCATTAACCATTTTCCAATTATCCCCTCTATCTTCAGATCTAAAAACCGTTCCACCTCCTTCAAATTCTGTCATTAAATATAAAATACTAGGATCGCTTTGAGCTATATGTATTCCAGGTCTAGCCATGTTGGCATCTGGAAGACCATCCATAACCTTTTCCCATGTTTCACCACCATCCATTGTTCTATATAACGATGTTTCTTTTCCTCCATCATCAAAACGCCAAGGTTTACGCCTAAAAGTCCACATTCCTGCATACATAATTCTAGGATTGTTAATTTCCATTGTAATGTCTGCACAACCCGTGTCCTCGTCGATATATAAAATCTTTTTCCAGCTTTTACCGCCATTAGTAGTCTTAAATACGCCACGTTCTTTGTTTGGACCCCACTCTTTTCCTAAAGCACATACACAGGCTATGTCAGGATTATTTGGATCAACTACAATACGCTTAATTCTCTCTGTTTTTTCTAAACCAAGATGGTCCCAGTTTTCACCGCCATTAACAGATCGATATACTCCCCATCCATAACCAACACTATTTCTTGGGTCACCTTCACCAGTTCCCACCCACAAAACATTAGAGTCTGAAGGTGAAATTGTTAAAGCACCTATAGAATATGCTCTTTGACCTTCAAAGATTGGTTTAAAATTTACACCCCCATTAGTAGTTTTGAAAATACCTCCATCGGCACCACTCACATAAAAGATACTTTTATCTCCAGGGATTCCATCAATATCTGTTACTCGGCCACCCATATTGGCAGGTCCAATAGCCCTCCATTTATATTTACTTAATGCAGAAGAATTTTTCAAATTATCTTGAGAATTCAAGTTAAAGGGAAGAATAAAAATCAATAGAATTAAGCTCTGATACTTAAATGTAGTTTTTAAAAAAATCATAATTTTTCTTATTTAAATTAATTATGACAATATAATGAAATTTTCATTAAATACTAAAAGTCTGATGATTAGCCTTTAAAATATTAATTATTATATAAAACATATTGTTCAATAAATATTTTTTATTAAATTAACATATTATTAACTATTAATTATTAACCAAAAAAATGATTTATGAAAAGAATTAAACTTTTGTTTGATTTTAAAAGCAGGATTTTTTTAATGCTATTTTTATTTTCAACATTTATTTATGCTCAACAGTCCATCTCCGGGGTGGTAGTTGACGCAGAAACAGACGAACCTCTTTTTGGAGTTACCATTATTGTAGATGGAACTGCTAAGGGAGTTGTATCTGACTTTGATGGTAATTTCACAATTCCTAACATGGAACCGGGAGATTACACCCTAAAACTATCGTATACTGGTTATACTTCAGTTTCAGGCCCAATTAATGTTGGTTCCGGTGGTGATGCTATCGTTAATTTTTCAATGCAATTTTCAGCTTCAGAGCTAAATGAAATTATTGTTACGGGAACAGGTGCTCCTGTTGCCAAAAAGCAATTAGGAAATAGTATTGGATCTATTACAACAGCCAAACTTGCAGATTTACCAATTAATTCAGTTTCTGATATCTTACAAGGTCGTGAGCCAGGAATCGTTGGTTTACCTTCAGGGGGTTTAACTGGAGAAGGTACTCAGATTAGAATTCGTGGTAGTGCTTCATTATCTCAGCTTAACGAACCAATCGTTATTATTGATGGTATACGTGTTGACCGAGGTGGAGGATTTGGTGGAGGATTTGTTGGCGCAGGAGGTGGAGGTTCTACTTCTCGTCTTGACGATATTAATCCAGAATCAATTGAACGAATTGAAATCTTAAAAGGAGCTTCTGCAGCTACTTTATTTGGTACTGAGGCGAGTAACGGGGTTATTCAAATTTTCACTAAAAGAGGTAAAACAGGTGCACCTAAGTTCGATTTTAAAACAACAGCGGGTTTTATCAACTTTCCTAAAGGAAGAATTCCAGATAATACTGGTTATACAAGTAGCGCTGCAACTGCAGCTGTTATGAGTGGAGTTTTTGGAAGAACTATTCAACCATATGAGATGGTGAGCTTTAATGCAACTGAAGACTTATTCGAACAAGGATTGTCTAATACAGTTAATTTGAACGTCCAAGGAGGTACAGAATTTATAACGTACTTTACTTCTGCTCGATATTCATATACTGATGGTCCATTTGGAGGTAAAGATAGAGCTGGGTACCTAGATGGTCAAAAAACTCTAGCAACAGATATTGATGAGCTTGCTCAGTTTAATTTAAACTTGAATATTAACCCGAATGATAAGTGGGCTATTCGTTTAAATTCAGGATATACTTCAAGGTATAGTAGTACGCCTGAAAACAACAACAATATTTATGGTACTGGTTCATTAGCTCAAATGAGTAAACCAGAGTTTGTAAAACCAAATAACACAACTGGAACATATGCGTTTGCTTCTGTAGATGAAACACTTCAGATTCAAACTGAATCAAGAGTGAATAAATACACTGGAAGCGCTAAAATTAATTATTATCCAGTAGAAAATGTAAAACTTGACCTTACTTTTGGTGTTGACTATTCAAGTCAATTAAGTAGTAATCTTTTACCTTTTGGATGGAATTTTGATGGAATTTCTGCTAGTAGACCCGATGGAGCTTTACAAGTTGATACAAGAAATTTCTTGGCTAAATCATCTGAATTTAAAGTTAACATAAATAATGAATTTGGAGATTTTAAATCTAGCCTTATAATAGGGGGACAATATGTTGGTCAAAAAACACGAGTTATTGGAACACAAGGGCAACAATTTCCTGGACCTGGATTTGAAATTGTTAGTGCAGCAGCTGTTCAGAACACATTTGAATCTGTAGTAGAGGTAATTAATACAGGTGCATTTGTTCAAGAGCAGTTGGGATACAAAAATCATTTATTTGTTACAGTTGGGGGTAGATTAGATGCTCACTCTGCGTTTGGTAGCGAGTTTCAGGCAGCATTTTATCCAAAAGTTTCAATGTCTTTTGTTCCTTCTGATAGAGACGGTTGGAGTAATATAGGTCCAATTAGTTCATTACAACTAAGAGGTTCTTATGGATGGGCAGGTCTTCAGCCGGGTGCATTTGATGCATTTACAACATATCAAGCATTAGCATCAGGAAGTGGAGCTGGTATAGCACCAAATAATCTTGGTAATGCTGAGTTGAGTCCTGAAATCTCTAAAGAACTCGAATTTGGTTTCAACGCGGGTTTATTTGATGATAAAATTAATGTTGAATTTACTTATTGGGATCGGGTAACTGAAGATGCATTGTATGCTAGACAATTCCCTCTTTCAGGTGGATTTAGAGGCACACAGCTTACAAATATTGGTCTTTTATCAGCAAATGGTATTGAATTCAATATTAATGGAAACGTTATTCGTAGAAAAGATTTAACTGTGAATCTGTACTTTAATGCCGCTTATTTACAAGAAAAAGTTGAAGACCTTGGAGGTTCTCCTCCGTTGAAGGTTGGAGGCTCTTATCCTAGATATCGTAATTATTTAATAGAAGGAGCTGCTCCTGGTGCAAACTATGGTGCTAGACTATTAGATGTTCCTGCTGGATCTTTACCAGTAGATATTGCAAACGGTGATGGATTGCCAGATACTGTTGCTCAATTAACTACTTTCTTAACTGGAAACGGTTCATTCTCAGTACCAACATCAATCGGAACAGGAAAAGTTCTTCTTGCTGATGACGATGGAGATGGTGACTATCTGGATCACTTCTTAGGTAAATCTACACCTGACTGGACTGGAGCATTTGGTGGTTCTGTTAATTATAAGCAATGGACACTAAGTACTACTTTCGAATATAAAGGAGGTAACTTCGTAGTTAATAATTTAACTGATGCGTTTAGACAAGCAAATGGAGCTATAGGTAGAAATCTACCTCGATCTGCTAATGTAATTAGAGATTATGATACAGGTGGTGTTGACTCTTCATTTACTCCAATAGGAGATGGAGCTGTTCGAGTTGCCGCTTTAGATGAGTGGTTAAATAACACACTTGCATTATCTCCTTTCTCAGGTCTTAATACAATGGAAAAAGCTGATTTCATAAGATGGAGAGAGTTAGCTTTAAATTACAAAATTCAAGGTCCTATTTTAGATATGCTTAATTTTGAAACTGCTTCAGTCGGAATTTCAGGAAGAAACTTAGCTATTTTCACAGAATTTACTGGAGTAGACCCTGAACTTAATTTTGCTGGTAGAGGTGGTTCTTCAGGAGTCGATCAGAACTTCGGACAAGGAATTTCTGCTTTTGGATGGCCTATTCCAACACAGGTTTTATTTACTCTTAAATTTGGATTTTAAAAAAAGAAACTATGAAAAATAATTTTATTAAATATTTTGGATTGAGTCTCTTTTCACTCGTTTTATTTGTTGGATGTAGCTTAGATACAGACAACCCAAATAACCTTGTTGAAGAGGATCTTGATATACGAGCTTTTGGACCTATGGTCAATGGCTTAGAAGCAGTTGTAGTTAGAGCTTATGGAAACATCCTAGCTCCTTACTCAACAGCTTCAGATGAAATGGTATGGTCTGGTTCCCGAGATGCATGGCAACAGCTTAATTTTGGAAACATAGACAACGTTAACAATGAATTTACTAATGCAGCATTTTTCTATGTTGCAGAGGCCAGGTATTGGTCTGATGCAGTAATTACTTTGGGACTCGAGTACAGTGCTACTAATGCATGGTCTGATGCGAATCAAGCTGATATGACTCGTGCTTATATGTACAGTGCAATCACTTATATGGTTATTGCGGATATGTTCGACGACTTTGTTATTGGTGCGGATAAAACAGTTGGTGCACCAGCAGTTGGTCCTACAGGCATGGTATCGCTTTACGATCAAGCTGTATCATATATTGATGCAGGTCTTGCTCTTAATTCAGGTTTAACAGG
>Ga0115004_10003118_pt1 | contig 13552 bp, 10 predicted proteins | sample ArcticOcean_MG_C_10_FD_88737 | JGI IMG/M metagenome (GOLD analysis project Ga0115004, IMG submission 88737) | Marine microbial communities from western Arctic Ocean - ArcticOcean_MG_CB11_90 | ecosystem: Environmental > Aquatic > Marine > Oceanic | place: Arctic Ocean: Canada Basin | collected...
ATAACAAATATTTATTATTAATTTGTAATTTATTTTGTCATCGTCGTTTATTTGGCCGGTAGGCGAGACCTTTTTTACACGCGCGTATTAATTAATAATATATTTTTTTGAATTTTTGTGCCTGATGCTGATCCCGCTGATGCATTGCATGATGGGATAGCAGGCTCAGATCAGGCTGCTAATAATGTGCTAAACATGCTAAGACGTAAGACCGGGGCTTGAACGAGCTTTTTTCAGGTACAGTACAATTGTAGCACTTTTTTTCTTCGCACGCACGCGGCAAAATAAAAAGGAAAGAGCACGTTTGTCTCCGTGCGTTCTGTGCGTTTGATAACAATGTATAGTAATGCCTTAGTAGAAGAACGAACAAAATCATCGCTAGCTAATGCAAAGAACGCCGTCGGGTGGGGTAAATACCACTGGATCTTATTCTTCGTTACTGGATTTTGTCTCATGGCTGAATCTATGGAGGTAAATTTATTGGCATTCATGACAATCGATGCGGCGAAAGAATGGCATTTGAATCCAATCCAGGCAAGCTCTATTGCGGCATCTGTTTTTGCTGGTGAAATTCTTGGCTGCTCAGTGTTTGGATTATTCGGTGATAGGTTTGGAAGAAAGCCTGCTTTTATTTTATCGGTTGCATTTATTGCAATATTCGGAGTCACTTCTTCGTTTTCGCCGAATGTTTACTTTCTTGTGACCATGCGATTCATGGTTGGAGTTGGAATTGGAGGATTCAGCGTTCCTTACGACCTCTTAGCAGAGATTTGCCCAGATCGAATTCGTGGACAAGTGTTGATGTCAATCTGGGTATGGTTTGCCATCGGCGGCATTTTGATAACCGAATTAGCATTTTTAGTCCTCGATGCGAGAGGATGGCGGTATCTAACTTTCTTAGCATCTGTACCTCCAGTCATTTCACTGCTTTTCCTTGGACTTCTGGACGAATCTCCTTCTTGGCTCTTATCAAAAAGAAGGATGGTAGAGGCTGAAGCAATCATGGATAAAATAGCAAAAACGAACAACGTTGAGTCTAAACCTTTCAAGTTAGAAGAAGAGGAAGAAAGTCACTCGAGCGTGGTTGATTTATTCAAACCAAAGTTTTTTCTCGCAACGATTTGCGTGTGGTTAACTTCTTTTTCTCAAACGTTCATATACTACGGGATAATTTTATTTCTTCCCAAAGTATTACACGTTCCAGAATCTGAAATGTTTCCATTTAAGGAACTCATTTATTCTTGTTTTGGAGAAATCGGTGGCTGTATGATTGGAGTTTTTATGGTTGAGTATATGTCGCGTGGAAAGGTTAGTATGGTGGCATTTATCGTTTTCGGTATTTCTTTACCTTTATTAGTTGCACCGAATATACCAGTGCCCATAGTATTTGCCATGATAGCACGAGCGGCTGCACCGATTGCTGGATCGGCTGCGTGGTTACTTAGTGCCGAGGCATATCCAGTTGATATTCGTGCCACAGGACACTCTTATGGAAATATGATTGCGCGCATAGGTGCACTTGTGACAACATATTGGGGTGGTGCTCAGCTGCCAGCGAGTACTTTAGCATATGGATATACGTGCGTAGCAGTTATTGGAGCGATCGGTGGTTATTTAAATCCAAAACCATCAATGTCATTAGCTTAGTTTATTAGTTTATTATATTACAACATTTAATAGTTTGTTCATCTTTTCTAAAATGTTAGCTATTTATCTATTTCCTATTAAATCGGTGGAAGTTTGGCACGACAGATAGGGCATTCTAGTTTGACATCCATCCATTTGCTCAAACATTTACTATGGAACCTGTGCCCACACGGGGCTAGCATTTGTGATGTGCACTGCAAGTCGTTCAAACAAATAGAGCAATCTCCAGCGGCTAAAGCGCTATCAGAATTTTTATGATAATTATGAACTTCCGGAAGCCATTTCGTTAAACCAAACGTGAAGACTCGCGGGTGTCTGAAATGTTGAGCGAGTACGATACTTGCTTGCACGAAGACATAACAAGTAACTAATCCACACAATTGAACATTTTGTTCATTTCCGGCAAAGTTTGTTGGAAATGCAAAGAAGTACAGCGGAGTAAACAACCGCGTTAATGATATTAGACATATATAGCTCGGTGAAAGAGGCTTTCTAGAGTTATTATATAAGTTCCAGCCAATTTGCGGTACCCAATACGATGCCAATATTAATACGCAGAGCGTCTGGTAATTTTTTAGAGCATATAATAACAAAGCTCCTCCGAAAGCTCCTGCGTAAAACTTCGCATATAAAGAGCTCAATTCTCTCCGCAAATCCATCCAAGAGCTTAAGTTTGAAGCGTTCCTCATTTTCCAGACGTGAAGAAGTAGCCTCATCTCAAACATAGAAAAAAGTACAAACTGTAAAAAAGCGATGCAAGCGAAGGCGGGAAAAATGGTTTCTTGAACCATTCCAAATACTAAATGTGCTAAACATAAGTAAGCATCGATTGTTGATTGGAATCCAAGCATTAATAGAGAGAGTTTTGATAATGAACTCTGATTATTCCCGCTATATTCGACTTGTTTTGCGAGAAAATAAATCTGCAGAACTACGATTATTATTTGAATCACAGCATACTTTATCGCCTTCGCAAAATATTCTTGCACCTTGAAAGTTGTGCTATTTAAAATCAAATGATGTCCGCAATTCTCTGAAATTAAAGTGCCAGTAACGGTAGCATCAAACGTAGCATCGGCACTTGTTTTCGACTTTTTTGTATCTTCATCATCATATGAATAATTTCCAGGTTCGATGAATAACTTTAAAGCAAAGACGCACGCGTGCGGATATCCTGTGAGATTTGATGAAGAAGAAAACAACGAATTCAGTCGCTGACGGCGTCGCAACATATCAAAAAGTGATATATTCTGTTCATCTAAATTATCGGTTTTTGTTTTATTATTATTGTAATTATTATGATTCTGATTCTGATTTGTCTGCATTGTCATCAAGTTGCTTTGCCAAGTGATATCCTCGGCCGAAGAGCGAAGTGATTCTCGAAATTCTGAGCTACCTTCGTTTCTAGTATTTACATTCGCATCTAAATTCCTGCTCTCACCGCGACCATGAATGATCCCGGTCTCTTCCAGATATACACCCGATAATGTTACGAACATATTTATATTATTATTACTATTTCTTATGTGTAAATCGCCTTCTACCCAAGCCGTCGCTAAATGTTGTCGTTGTTGTTGTTGTTGTTGCCGAAGTTGAAACTGGACACTTCCACTTCCAAGCTCTTTGTCAGATTTTAAATGTGTATACCATTGACCTTTGAAAGAGCCGGAAACATCTCGTGGATATCTACTATTATTACTTTTTCTTCTTCTTTCTATGTCATCATCATCATCATCATGGTTAATATTTTTGTTATTAATATTTTTAATATTATTATTAACATCATCATCAAACAACGACCGAGCAGCAGTTGTATTATTACTTCCTAACGTTAGAATGATATAGAAGAACAAAAAGACGAGAAGAAGAAGGAGCTGATTCTTCTTCTTGTCGTTGAAAAATCTCCACATCTCGATGATGGTGTTAGATATTACTTTTATCTCGCTCGTTCGCTCGCTCCTTGTTTAGCTACTTCATGCGTGCTGATTTTGAAGGAGTACATCAACACTTTGATTTGTTGCGAGCGAGCAAGTGAGTATGTGAGTATGAAGCTAATAATGAACGTGGCGCTTTTAATGTGCATATGATTATGATGATTATTGATTATTATCCCAACAATTAGAAAGAAGAACAGAGAAAGAATGTTCTTTCTCGTCGAATATACTTTTTCGTTAATCGTTAAAAGCCGTTCTTCTTTTGCATTTCTTGAATTGAGTCTAAAACCATGAGCGTGATCATGGCGTGCGGAGCAATTCGCACGTAATACGTTGGAAAACCAGTGTAAAATTTCAACGGCCCACCTTCAGCGAAAGTCTTCGCTGCGCAGTCCATCATACCAGAAAATGGTAACTTACCCGTAGCCGGATCAACTTTTTGCTTTTGTAACATAGTCTTCACGTAATCAAACGGCAAAGAAAAGAAAGAGGCAAAGAAGCCAGAGATGGAAGAGGCGATGAACGTTTTTGGGAAACCAGTGAAACCTTGTTCGGCCAGCATTTCTTTTGCTTGATCGTTAGAGGCAAGCATACCCATATTAAGTGCCATGGCACGAATTGCGGTAGTACTCGCGCCAGTAAATAATCCACCAAAGCCTTCGTTCTTGATGATATCGCTCAAAGCGTGACCGACGCCAGTGTAATTTCTCCTTTGATCGACTGGTAAAGTTTTATCTGCTTGCATGCGAATCAAAGACAAATCCGCAGGTGATCCAAAAATAGCACCTAAACCGCCGGCGACTAATCCGGCTCCAGCTTTTTGAGAGAGTGGTAAGACTCCTCCCTCGTTTTGTTTCTTGAGATAATCGACGATTTCGGAGTGAATACCAAGTCGAGCAGTTGTATACGTCGCTTGACGTAACAAACCGGCTGACAAACCGGTGTAAAGTGCACCGAAGCCGTCGTTCTTAATGATCCCAGCGGCAACACCAAATGGTCCACCAGTGGCGCCTAATTGCAATCTAACTTTGACGATGTCCAAAGGTTGAATGACGCAAGTCGCGCCCATGCCAGATAGACCACCGTTCATGAAAGGCTTCACGGCCTTCCAAACTTGATTATCAGCCATTGAAGAGGTCGATTGTGCTGCCATTTTTCTATGTATTATTCAGATCTATGTATTATACACACGCACTCGCACACACTGATTATTATTATAATGAGGCGGCGACGTTTTTCACATTTTCACATTTTCACATTTTCACTCTCCCCTCTCATCAGCAGTCATCATCTATCAACTATCATTCATTCATGATCAGCCATCATCAGCAGTCAGATCAGTGCTGCAAAGGTCTACCCCCCGTAATAAAATAACAGAACGAATAATAATCACTATTCACTAATCAATAATCAATCATTCAATCGATCAATATCAATCAATCAATCGATCAAAATCAATCAATCAATCGATCAAAATCAATAAAAAATAAAAGATGGTTCTCAACGATTTAGGCAGTAAGTTAGCTAAAGCTCTGAGCTCTTTATCGAAACATACAGTGATCGATGAGGAGATCATGGAAGACGTGTTGAAGGAAATAACGAAAGCTTTATTATCGGCTGATGTAAACGTACAATACGTAGTACAAATGAAGAAGAATATCGTTAAAACTGTTAACATTGACGAACTTGCCAGTGGTTTGAACGCTAAGAAGGTTTTAGAAAAAGCCGTATTCAACGAGCTCTGTAACATGCTCGATGGAGGTGAAGCGAAATCGGAAATAAAAGCAAAGTTTGTTCCGAAGAAAGGGAAACCGAACGTTGTGATGTTTGTGGGCTTACAAGGTTGCGGAAAGACTACGACTTGTACAAAATATGCGGCATACTACACTCGAAAAGGATTTAAACCCGCGTTAGTATGTGCGGATACATTTCGCGCTGGCGCTTTCGACCAATTGAAACAAAACGCAACCAAGGCTAAAATTCCCTTTTACGGTTCGTATACCGAATCAGATCCGGCAAAAATAGCTGCCGAAGGCGTGCAAAGATTTAAGGAGGAGAAATTTGATTTAATTATTGTAGATACTTCGGGAAGGCACAAGCAATCAGAGGCTTTGTTTGAAGAGATGAGAGCCGTAGACGAGGCAGTACAACCAACAATGACGATATATACGATGGATTCCTCCATGGGTCAAATGGCTAAAGACCAAGCGGAAGCTTTCAAGGCTGCGGTAGATGTTGGAGCTGTAATTATGACCAAAACAGATGGTCATTCTAAAGGCGGTGGTGCTATTGCAGCAGTTGCGGCTACTAAATCTCCGATTATTTTTGTGGGAACGGGCGAACATATCGAAGACATCGAAGCTTTCGATACGCAACCCTTTGTTTCGCGTTTATTAGGTCTCGGAGACTTTCAAGGTCTCATGGAAAAGTTTGCCGATGTAGTTCCTGAAGATCAAGGACAAAAATTAGTCGACGGTATTACTTCTGGACAGTTTACGATGCGATTGTTGTACGAGCAGTTCCAAAATATAACTAAAATGGGACCAATGTCCCAGGTAATGTCAATGATTCCGGGTATGGCTGATGCTTTGCCTCAAGGTTCTGAAAGAGCTAGCCAAGCTAAGATAAAGCGCATGCTCTGTTTGATGGATTCTATGTCAGAAACTGAGTTGGATACGTGCAGTATGAAAATATTAACAGATAAAAAGCGCATGATGAGAATTGCTCGCGGTGCCGGGAAACAACCTCAAGAGATGATTGAACTCTTGGAAGAATATAAACGATTAGCTAAAATTATGGGCAAGATGAAGGGAATGAAAGTTCCAAAAGAGGGCAGCAGCAGTAGAGGAGGAGGAGGAGGACATGGGCAGCAGCAGGCCATGCAGCAGAATATGCAAAAAATGTTAGGCGCTCTTCCACCGCACATGGTTAAAGCCATGGGCGGTACTCAAGGCATGATGTCAATGATGAAACAACTCGAGCAAGATCCATCCATGATGAATAAGATGATGGGAATGATGGGTCGATAGAATTATAATGATGGGTCGATAATATTATAATCCGTAAAAAAATGCCCGCCTGCCCCGATCGCCGCATCGCCCGATGCCCGCTCCCGACACACGAAAAGGAAAAAACAAAACACCACAAAATCTGTACAAAATATGTTCCTAATCCTTCGTGCGAGTTCTCGATCTCGCTCGCGTTCTTATGGTAAAATAATCTCTAAACTGATAGCAACTTCTTCTTCTTGTTTTTATGTGCCGATGGTGCCAATGATAACGAAGAAAGAAACAAAGTCAGAACGAACGTCAGATGGCGTCAAGAGAGGAACCAGATTATTTTCGTGCTTTCCGATGGTGCCAATGATAACGAAGAAAGAAACAAAATCAGAACGAACGTCAGATGGCGTCAAGAGAGGAACCAGATTATTTTCCTCCAGTTATGAAATCAAGGATCCAACAGAATTAGATGCCCTCGTTCAGGAGTCATACAAAAGCGCTGTAGTCATTGACTTTTATGCAACATGGTGTGGCCCTTGTAAAACGCTTACGCCGCGCTTAATAAAAACAGTCAAAGCACAGAGGAACGTGATTCTGAAAACTGTCGATGTCGATGCTTTCCCTAGTATAGCTGAAGCTTTAAGGGTAAACTCATTACCAACAGTGATGATGCTATGGGAAGGGAAATTCGTAGAACAGTTCTCGGGCGTCATCAACGAAGACGAGTGTGAGAGATTCATGAAGCGTGCGAGCGAACTGTCGAACAGCAAGAAAGATGATGACGCAGATGGTGACGAAGGAAGCGATATTGATATTCAATCAAAACTTGAAGTTGCTCTCCAAGGCTTGGCCGAGGGGAGCGCGGCTACTAGTGCAACACAGCGTGATGCTCTTATTGCGTTTGTGAATTCGAAACAAATTTCGCCTCCGTCAGTTCGTGCGGATTGCTATGCCGCACTTTGCATGATTGAATTACAAAGAACGACCCATAAGAATTCAAAGACTAAAAATGTAGAAACTTTAGATGCCTCGATAGAAAACGCCGAAGAGTTAGTGAAAGCAGCGGAGCAAATTTTAGTAGATGCTAAAGGAAAAGCGGGAAGTGTCCAATTTTCTGCACCAACGATTGCAGCTAGAGCAAGATTAAAACTTCGAATGCGTGCTGAAGAACATTCGCTCGAGTTCGAAGATCACGATCTCGTAACCTCTGCTTATTTACAGAATCCTAAAAATTTCCAATTGAATGAGAGAGCAGCGCTTTCCTCTGTTTTGATTGGCGATTACGAAACCGCGTGTAGAATTTCTTTAGAGCTTCTGAAAGCAAAGAGCAGCGATGATAAGAGTAAAATATTGGCGAGAGAAATAATTGTAGAAGTTATTGATTCAATCAACTTTGGCGCTAGCGTAAATTTAGCCGAGCGAACGAGAAGGCGGTTAGCATCCCTTCTTTTTGCGTAGCATGTATTAGCATTGGGGGAATGGCGGCGCCAAGGTTATTAGTTTTGATTCAACGCATGGAACAGTCTCTTGCGGTATGAAGCTGTGTTTTTTTACTACTTTGGATAAATTTCGCAATAATAAGGTTCCCGCAGTCGCACTCGTTCGAAACTCGTTCGAAATGAATATGAAGCATCTTTTGCGTTGTGTTTTACTTCAAAAAAAATGCGTACGACAGCGCAGCGACAGCGAACTGGTGGGCGCTCTAGCAGGCGTGCTCGTTTCCTGTTGCTCGTTAGTTTTCTCATTCTTATTATTTTTCTCATCAACAGTTCTTCCTCTTCTTCTTCTAGCAGCAGTAGGAGTAATATAAATAATAATATTATTATTAACACTTTGTCGTCCTTCTCGACTGCATCAACAACATCATCTTCAACAGAAACAAAAACACTGAATGATGATGATGATGATGTTAAAGAAGAAATTTCAAATGACAGAGCCGCCGCAACTGCTGATAGTACTGATGTTGATGATGACGATGCTGATTTCGGGGATTTAGATAATAATCATAATCATAATAATAATAATAATAATAATAATAATAGTAATAAAATAAATAGTAAAAACGGAAGTAGTGGTGGTTCTGGAGGACCGAAGAGTACGAGGTTATTCAGAAATATGTTCAAAGATGGATTTAGTGGAGATTTCATCATGACGCAACAGAAATATACTAAACTGCCTAGAAATTCTCCAATTAGAGTAGCAAAATACATGTCGCAGTGCATATCGGATAGTCCACCGCGTGGATGCGACTTGGAGGCAGCGAAAGCGGACCCTCCTCGCGGCCGAGGTTGGCAACGAGTCGCCCGAATTACGAAAGAGCTCCTTCACGAGTTTCCAGCCGTCGATTCTCACTTCAAAGGATTTCGGAAATATAAAACGTGCTCAATTGTAGGTAATGGTGGCTCTTTGAAATTGAAAAAATACGGTAAATACATAGACGAAGCTGAAGCCGTGATTCGCTTCAACGGAGGTCCGACAACAAACGGCTTGTCCGATTATGTTGGAAGCAAAACGACGTTTCGTTTTTTGAACACGCAACACCTTGGATTTCACGAGAGTAAAAAAGAAATCTTACTGCAGCACGTAACAGTAGAAGAAACTATGCAGAAGTTTGTAAATTTTAAGAAACGCTTTAGTGGTGAAATTTATGTCATCGATGGAGATTTTCATCAGCTTGTTTTAGATACGATGGAAGATGGCGCTGCTTCGAATGGTTTCTATGGTTTGCTTTTTGGATTGGAACGATGCGAAAAGGTTACTCTATGGGGATTCGCGAAAGGTTGGAACAAGCCATCAATAGGTAGTATAAAACTCAAGTATCATTATTATGACGATGTAGAACCAAACGAAAGTCAGTTGAAACGCGACGAATTGGAAGCTCCAAAAGTTGCAAATTTTGTTGCGAAGCATGCTAATATATTTGCATATGGAGAGATATCATATTGAAATATACAGTACACAAAGTTCAAATAGTTCGTTGGCAAGCGGCCGGTCCGCTCTGGAGAAAGTGTTTCGCGAACCCGCGCTCGGCGATACTGCTGAGGAAACCGGCCGTTTGCCAACGAACCAGTTCCGGGCTTTTAGTTAGTTAATTAGTTAGTATTTAGCTATTTTTATCTATTTCTTATACGAGCGACACCATTTTAACGAAGGACTTTCTAATTCGAGAATAGATATTCCCTTCTCACCGAAATTCCCTTCGACAGAAACTTCTTTTCGTCGAGACTCAAGAATCGCCCGAGTGGGAACACCTTCTCGAGCACCGGCAGTTAAACAAGCTAAAGTTCCACAAGCGGAAGCTGCTTGCAAGCACGTATGCAAATCCCGTCCTTCGATGGCATATGCGCAGAACGCTCCAACGAACGCATCTCCGGCTCCCACAGCGCTCTTAATTTGTTCAGTTTTTTTCAACTCTAACACGCTCGCTTGAATCGTATCTATTCTTTGGTTTTCAACGCCATTTGGCCGGTTCGGCAAAAAAACCGCACAGCCTTCTTCTCCCAATGTTACAATTACAATCAATTCAAAAGAACGCGCAAGTTGATGTGCTACTGAACGAGGATCGTTCTTTTCAATTTTTTCTCCTCCTTCTTCGGTGTAGACTTCCGGAATCGCAAGTGCAAAGCCTTCGCGAAACACAGAGTCGCGAACTTGTAGAACTTCGTGTTCGTTCACAATCAATATATCTAACATTTCGAGAGTCTCTGTTGGGATGTCTTCATCGGCAGGTGCAGCGTTTAAGATGGATCGAATATTGTTTTCGGAACAGTATTTGATTGCACGAAAAACTTCTTTCGACGGTATCTCCATCTGTAAGAGAAGCGCATCGGGCTTTTCCTTTTGCGCTACTTCTATCCACGCTTGAGCGCTGACTAAATTGTTCGCGCAGCTTCCTACACAGATTTGATTTTCGCCATTTGCATCGACGATCACTGCTGCTATTGCAGTTGGCGCACTGTGCGTAATTTTGATGTTTTCTGTATCCACGCCTCCCATGGACTCGATTGACTTTCGACCGAACTCATCGTCACCGACCATGCCGAAAAAGGAAACCTTCGTCGTACTTTCATTGCATACGCGCGCTGCCGCGAATGCTTGATTCGCCCCTTTCCCTCCCGGCAGAGTCGACATCGTCTTTGATAACTTCGTCTGCCCTGGGCAAGGTAAAGTGTTTGGAAAGAGCAGAACATCCATTACGATCGAGCCCAAGACATGTAACGTTGAAGTAGTCGTAGTCGTAGTAGTCGTAGTCGTAGTAGTAGTAGTAGTTTTCTGACGCTTTGCAGTTGTTGTTGTCGTCATTGTTGTTGTTGTTGTTGTTGTATATTAATATTAATACTATACTTGTAGTAATAATAATACTAATACGAAGAAAACTGCTGCTGCTGCTGTTGCTGCCAGCAGCTGTGGATGTATGGGTTAGAATGAGTAAAGCTCCTAACAAAATGAAATGCGCCACTGGCGCTTTACTCATTCTAACCCATATGCTGTATGCTGCCGGCTGCTGCAGTGCTGCTGATGTAAAAAATAAAAATAATGTGGAAACTTTCCGCCATTATGAAGGCCGACGGCAGACGGCTCCACGGCTTTACGAACAAAAAATATGAAGAGGAAAGTCAAAGATGATGATGATGATGATGACGATGTGGAAAAGATGATGATGATCAAAAACAGCAACAAATTAATGAATAGTAATAAACATGGAGAAGAAGATAACGAAGAAGAGAAGAAGATTAAAATGACGAAGATCAAGAAGAAGAAGAAGAATAAAATAGTCTCAAAGGAACAAATTGAACAAACTCGCGCTCACATGAAGAAGAGAGGTGTTGTATATTTAGGAAGCATACCGCCGTTCATGAAGCCTTTAAAACTAAGACAACTCTTGGAAATGTTCGGTTCCTTGGAAAGAATGTATTTAGCTCCAGAAGACCAAGCACAAAGGGCGTTGAGGAAAAAATTTAAGGGAAATACTGGGAAGAAATTCGTGGAAGGATGGGTCGAATTTAAGAACAAGAAAAAAGCTCGAGCAGCGGCGGAACGGCTCAATGGACAGCCCGTTGGTGGCAAAAGGAGGAGTGCGCATTACTCAGACTTGTGGAACATCAGATACCTTCCGAAATTCAAATGGGATAACCTCATGGAAGAGATTGAATATCAAAAAGCGGCGAGAGAACAACGACAACGCTTAGAGCTCGAGATGGCAAATAAAGAACGAGACTTTTATATGGCAAGAGTCGAACAGGCAAAGATGATAGCTTCCATGGAAGAACGACGAAAAAAGCGCAAAGAAGAGAATCCTGATTCGCTACCGGAAACTCCAGAAGAGCAAATAAGAATGGCAAAACTGCAAGAGAAAGAAGAAAAGTCGCGTCTGCTGCGAACTTTCAAGCAGCGAAGGGCACTCGACGATCCAAATTTAGATTCAAAGCAGGGCATGTTAAGTCTAGATATGATTAAAAGTATATTCGGAAATCCAATATTATCGAGAGAAAAAACATAGTATGTAATCGTCATAAAATTTATATTCATGCATGTTGCGCGCTGTTGTTGTTGTTGTCGTTGTCGTTGTGTTTCCGATTTCGATGATTGTGCGACTATTGTATGATGAAATCGACGACGACGACGACCATTATTATTATTATTATTATTATTATTATTATTATTATTTTTATAGTTCTTCTTTAGTCAACGAATAAACCTTTGTGAATCGATCAGTATCAATAACAGAAGGATAATAATTAATTATCTCAAAACTTAATCCGAATTTTTTGAAACAAGACTCCACCAACTCTTCACTCGCGAATATTTTAGAATCTCTTGAACTTCGATCGCGAGAGGCAATGAAGCATTTCGGGAACCGTTTTCGTAGAAGAAACTCTCTCTCAAAAAGAAGATTTAACGTTTCGCAAAAGCACTCGATTAAGTCTGCAAGCCAAATACATTCGGCAGCTATGATGACATCAATCGAATCTTCCTCCTTTTCTGAAACTGTTAAACATTCACAACTCAAAGGTTTCTCCCAATTTAATGCAACTCCTCTTGCGAAACTACTGCCAACGCGAACCCAACAACAACTTTCTTTCGAAGGCCTTTCACCAGTAATTTTGTTTTGCTCAATGTTATGGATTAAAATACCCTCAACAACACTTGGTAAATCGGTCAAGGTGACTCTCGCTGCGCCTAGAAATGCACAAACCAAACCGCACAATCCAACGCCACTCCCGAGCTCTACGACGTTCTTGTTCTCATATAATTTCCTCTCTTGGCTAAGAAATTTCGTTGAGAAGATGTCAGCTCCCTCCCACACGCGGACGAAACCAGTTGTGCCCGCTACTGAGTAACCATCATCGAAAAAGTACGGATCGATTGCGAAATCGAAATCTTCTATTATTTTATTAGCATTGTCGTCAGCACCATCAGCTCCTTTCCCTTCCTCTTCTCCTTCCTCTTCAGTAGTTTCAGTTGTTTTACGATGACTAATCAATATTTTAACTTCTTCTTCCTTTTCTTCTTCGGTATATTTTATTGCATGAATGTCAGTTTCCATTTAAACGCGCGCTTATTTATGCTCACTAATAACACCACAAAATTATAAGTTTTTTACGAAACATGCTCGCGTATCAATGTTTCGATATCTCGTGCAGATTAGTCATACACTACATATAAAAGATATGCATCAAAAACACCACAAATTATGACACACTGACTGACTGTCGGGACGAATTAAGTAATACGTGATAGTATTCACTGTTGAATTTGTTGATCGTGACGTGAGATGAGTGATGGTTTCACTTTATAAAACATACTCTAAATACTAAATTTGGGGAAAAGCCTCACTTTTTGTGTTTAAGCCCCTTCGGCCCTTATTATTTATTATTCGCGCCAATAAAAATGCAGGTAATGAAGAGACGGACAAGGGCAGTATTAATTAGCTTTAATGATGCCCTGAGGACGCGGACACAAGCGACGACG
>Ga0115004_10003123_pt1 | contig 13546 bp, 25 predicted proteins | sample ArcticOcean_MG_C_10_FD_88737 | JGI IMG/M metagenome (GOLD analysis project Ga0115004, IMG submission 88737) | Marine microbial communities from western Arctic Ocean - ArcticOcean_MG_CB11_90 | ecosystem: Environmental > Aquatic > Marine > Oceanic | place: Arctic Ocean: Canada Basin | collected...
AGAAAAAACAAAACAATGGCAGAAAAATTATATTCAGAAATTTTAGACGCCTCGCAAAACAAAGGTTCAGCAATTAAAAAAAGAGAAGATGTACATAAAATGGCAGAGTCCAATAAAGCTTTTGCACATTTTAGATGGTAAATAAATATGACAACTAAATACACATTAGATAAATATAGAAACATTGGCATCATGGCACATATAGATGCTGGCAAAACAACAACAACTGAAAGAATTCTATATTATACAGGTAAAAGTCATAAAATTGGTGAAGTACATGATGGAGCTGCAACAATGGATTGGATGGAACAAGAACAGGAACGTGGAATAACAATAACCTCTGCCGCAACTACTTGTTTTTGGAATGACCATAGAATAAATATTATAGATACACCTGGACACGTTGATTTTACTATTGAAGTTGAAAGATCACTTAAAGTTTTAGATGGTGCTGTTTGTGTTTTCGATGGTGTTGCAGGCGTAGAACCTCAATCAGAAACTGTTTGGAGACAAGCTGACAAGTATAAAGTTCCAAGAATATGTTTTGTAAACAAGCTAGACAGAACTGGTGCTGATTTTTATATGTGCGTTAATATGATTAAAGATAGGTTGGGCTGTAAACCACTTATTTTACAAATTCCAGTAGGTTCTGAAGCTGAATTAAAAGGTATTGTAGATCTTGTAAAAATGAAAGCTGTTATTTGGCAAAATGAAGATTTGGGAGCAAAATTTGAGATTGTTGATATTCCTGCAGATTTAAAAGAAAAAGCAGATAAATATAGAAAAGAATTAGTTGAAATGGCTGTTGAAGAAGATGAAAAATTAATGGAGGCTTATTTAGAGGGAAAAGAACCATCAGAAGCTGATCTTAAAAAATGTATAAGAAAAGGAACTTTAGGTTTTAATTTCGTTCCAATAACTACTGGTTCAGCTTTTAAAAACAAAGGAGTGCAGCCACTTTTAGATGCTGTTGTGGATTATTTACCAAGTCCAATGGATATTGGATCAATCGAGGCAACAAAACTTAACTCTGAAGAAAAATTAGAAATGAAATTTGGTGACGAAGAACCATTTTCAGCCTTAGCTTTTAAAGTAGCTAACGATCCTTTTGTTGGTTCTCTAACTTTTATAAGAATTTATTCAGGTACTATCAAAACTGGAACAAGTATTTACAACTCTTCTAGAGAAAAAACAGAGCGGGTAGGTAGAATGCTGTTAATGCATGCTAACAGTCGTGAAGATACTAAAGAGGCAACGACAGGTGATATTGTTGCATTAGCAGGACTTAAATATACTATTACCGGACATACCTTGTGCGAAGAAGACAAGCCAATTTTATTAGAACCAATGGAATTTCCTGATCCAGTTATTGAAATTGCCGTAGAACCTAAAACAAAAGCAGACCAAGAAAAAATGGGTGAAGCATTAGGTAGATTAGCTAAAGAAGACCCATCATTTAGAGTTACTTCTGACGAGGAGTCTGGCCAAACAATTATTAAAGGAATGGGCGAATTACACCTAGATATTATTGTAGACAGAATGAAAAGAGAATTTAAAGTTGAAGCAAATGTTGGAGCGCCTCAGGTAGCTTACAGAGAAACAATATTGAATTCTGCCGAAGTTACATACATACATAAGAAACAAAGTGGTGGTTCTGGTCAGTTTGCTAAAGTTACATTAAGTGTTGAACCATTAGAGCCAGGCAAAGGCAGAGAAGTTGAAAATAAAATTAAAGGTGGGTCAATTCCTAAAGAATTTATCCCTGGTGTTGAAAAAGGTGTTTTAAGTGTAGCAGAGGGCGGAATACTAGCCGGCTTTCCTGTTATCGATTATAAAGTTACAATTTTAGATGGCCTTCACCACGATGTAGACTCAAGTGTTTTAGCTTTTGAAATTGCTTCTAGATATTGTTTTAGAGAATTGTGTCAGAAAGCGACATTAAAGTTATTAGAGCCAATGATGAAGGTAGAGGTAGTAACCCCAGAAGATTTTATGGGAGATGTAATTGGAGATTTAAATAGCAGAAGAGGTCAAGTTGCGTCTACTGAACCAAGAGGCAATGTAACAGCTATAAATGCCACTGTACCTTTGGCAAACATGTTTGGATATATTAATAATTTAAGATCATCGACTCAGGGCAGAGCACAATATACAATGCAATTTAGTCATTATGATAAAGTACCTCAAAATGTTCAAGATGAGGTAACAAAAAAACTAGCTTAATTATGGAAAATCAAAATATAAGAATACATTTAAAAGCATACGATAATAAGATACTTGATCTATCTACAGAAGAGATAGTTAACACCGCAAAAAGAACAGGTGCTCAAGTTAAGGGACCAATCCCATTACCAACAAGAATAGAAAAATATACAGTTTTAAGATCACCGCATATTGATAAAAAAAGTAGAGAACAATTTGAGTCACGCACACATAAAAGACTAATAGATATAATTGAACCAACACCTCAAACAGTAGAAGCTTTAATGAAATTGGACTTAGCTTCAGGTGTAGATATAGAAATTAAAATATAAATGAGCATTGGATTAGTAGGAATTAAAATTGGTATGACTCGTGAATTCATTAAAGGCGGGCAATCAGTTCCTGTAACGGTTATAAGAGTGGAAAAAGGTAGAGTATTAGACATTATTACCAAGGAAAAAAGAGGTTATAATGCAGTAAAATTAGGTTTCTTTAACCTAAAGACCTCTAAATTAACTAAGCAGATGAAAGGTTATTTTGCTAAAAAAAATACAGAACCTAAAAAAATTTTAAAAGAATTTAGAGTCGAAAATAACGAAGAATTTAAAGAAGGAAACGAATTAGGCTTAGAGATATTTAAAGATAAAAAATTTTTAGATGTTAGATCCAAAACAATTGGTAAAGGTTTTGCCGGTGTAATGAAAAGATGGAATTTTGGTGGTTTAAGAGCTTCTCATGGTGTTTCTGTATCACATAGATCTCATGGTTCTACTGGACAGAGACAGGATCCTGGTAAAGTGTTCAAAGGAAAAAAGATGGCAGGGCATATGGGTGATAAATTAAGAACTATGTTAAATCTTGAAATCATTAAATCAGATACAGAAAATAATTTAATTTATTTAAGAGGTTCTATTCCTGGTTCAAAAAATACAACAGTTTATTTGAGAGAATCAGTAAAAAAAGTTACTAGAAAAACAACTAGTGAAAAGTATGAAGATAAACTAAAAAAATCACAAGCAGCAAAGGGTAAAAAATAGTTATGAAATTTCCATTATTAAATTTAGATGGGACAAAAGGAGAGTCCATAGAGGTATCAGATAAAATTGTAAAATTAAAAGTAAATCACAAATTAATTAAATTTGTAATTGACTGGCAATTTAACCACGCAAAACCTAGGACCGCTAAAACAAAACAAAGAAATGAGATTAAAGGGTCTACAAGAAAAATCGTAGCTCAAAAAGGCAGCGGTGGTGCTCGACATGCTAGCAAAAAAGCTCCTTTATTTGTTGGGGGTGGTGTTGCTCACGGTCCCAAAGGTGCTGTTTATAAAATAAAAAAGATTAATAAAAAAGTAAGAAAAATTGCTTTAGCGCAAACATTGTCAAAAAAGAATTCAGATAAAAATTTGCATATTTTAGCTGATGTTAAAAAAGAAATAAAAAAAACGAAAGAATTTAACCAATTTTTAGAAAAGCATAAATTGGCTAATGTATTGATAATTTCAGACACTGATTCATTGAAAAATATTGATAAATCTGCAAGAAATATTAAAAATCTAAAATTGATTAACGAAGAAGGAACTAATATCTACGATTTATTTAAATATAAAAATGTAATCATGACATCTACTTCTATTAAAAAAATTCAAGATAGGATTCTAAATGAAAAAAATTAACCATATAGACTGTATTAGACATCCAATAATTACCGAGAAAGCAACTATTTTATCGGAGCAGAACAAAACTGTTTTTAAAGTGCATAATAAAGCTAACAAAAAAACAATAAAAAAAAATATTGAAAAATTATTTAAAGTTAATGTTATAAAAGTTAATATAATTAATCAAAAATCGAAGTTAAAAATTAAACAAGGAAAAAAATCAATAAAAAGTGGTTATAAAAAAGCGATTATAACTCTTAAAAAAGGTCAAAGTATTGACCTAACTACAGGAATTTAATTATGGCACTAAAAACATTTAAACCTTATACAAAATCGACACGTGGAACTGTTATTGTAGACAAAAGTGATTTATGGAAAGGATCTTCTTATAAGCCATTAACTCGAGGGCAACATATTACAGGTGGGAGAAACAATGCTGGTCGTATTACCTCAAGACATATGGGCGGTGGATCCAAACACAAATTTAGAATTATTGATTTTTTTAGAAAAAAGAAAAATATGGTAGCAACTGTAGATAGGATTGAGTACGATCCAAACAGAACAGCTTACATAGCCTTAATTACTTACGAAGATAAGGAAAAAGCTTACATAATAAGTCCTCAAGGTTTAGAAATAGGCGATAAAATTGAAGCTGGTAAGAATGTTGAGATAAAAGTTGGAAATTCACTTGAATTAAAAGATATTCCTCCCGGCACATCAATACATAATGTTGAGTTAATTCCTGGGAACGGAGGCAAACTTGCCAGGTCAGCTGGTTCATCAATTACTTTATCAGGTTACGATGGAGATTATGCAATATTAAAATTATCATCCGGTGAAACACGTAAAGTTAATAGTTCTTGTGTTGGTACAATTGGAGTAGTTTCAAACCCTGACCAAAAAAATATCAAGATAGGTAAAGCAGGAAGAAACAGATGGAGAGGTAAAAGACCTCAAACAAGAGGTGTTGCCATGAATCCCGTTGATCACCCGCATGGCGGTGGTGAAGGTAAAACTTCTGGAGGACGAAGTCCTGTTTCACCATGGGGACAATCAGCAAAAGGTTTGAAGACAAGAAGACCTCAAAGAAGTGATAAATTAATAATAACAAGAAGAAAGAAAAGAAAATAATGGCTAGATCAATTTGGAAAGGTCCGTTTGTTCATCCAAGTTTATTAAAAAAAATAGATAGACTTAAAGACGCTCCTAACAAAAAACCAATTAAGACTTGGTCACGACATTCAACGATTATTCCCGATTTTGTTGGTCATAGTTTTATGATACATAACGGTAAATCATTTATTCCAATAACTATATCTGAAGAAATGGTTGGGCATAAACTAGGTGAGTTCGCTCCTACAAGAACTTTTAAAGGTCACACACCAGCAGATAAAAAAGCTACCGCACCAACAGCTAAACCTGCCGCAGGAGGAAAGAAAAAATAATGGAAAAAAATAATACAATAATTAGAGCAATAAATAAAAATGTAAGAACAAGTCCGAGAAAACTTGCTTTAGTATGTAATTTTATTAAAGGGAAAAAAGCCGACGTAGCTTTAAGAGATTTAGAATTTTCGAGAAAAAGGATAGCTAAAGATGTAAGTAAAACTGTTAAATCTGCCATTTCTAACGCTGAGAATAACTATCAATATGATATTGATAATCTATTTGTAAAAGAAGCATATGTTGGTAAGTCAATTGTTATGAAAAGATTTAGACCTAGAGCAAAAGGTCGAGCTAGCCCAATTAAGAAACCATTTAGTAGGATAACTATTGTATTAGAAGAAAAAAAGGAAAAAAAGGTTAATAAATAATGGGACAAAAAATAAACCCAATTGGATTTAGATTAGGAATCAATAGAGGCTGGGACTCAACTTGGTTTGCTAAAAAAAAAGATTTTGGAAAATATTTAATAGAAGATTTTAAAATAAGAAATTACATCAAAAAAAATATTACAAATTCTGGTGTTTCAGAAATTATAATTGAAAGATCATCTAAAAAATGTACCGTTGCAATCCATACTTCACGCCCTGGTTTTGTTATAGGGAAAAAGGGAGCTGACATAGAAAAAATTAAAAAGAATATTATGAAAATTACTGAAAGTGAAGTAACCGTAAATATTAAGGAAATTAAGAAGCCAGAACTTAATGCAAATTTAGTAGCAGAAAATATAGCTCAACAGTTGGTAAAAAGAATAGCTTATAGAAGAGCAATGAAAAGAGCTATGCAATCAGCAATGAGACTAAACGCCAAAGGAATTAAAGTGATGTTAAGCGGAAGATTAGCGGGAAATGAAATTGCTAGAACAGAATGGCTTAGAGAAGGAAGTATCCCCTCACACACATTAAGAGCTGCAATTGACTATGGGGTTGCTGAAGCCTTAACAACGTATGGAATTATCGGTATTAAAGTTTGGATTTATAAAGGTGAATTAATGGCCAAAGATGTTGAAAAAGAAAAAAAAGAAAGGGTAAAAAGTGCTACAGCCAGTAAGAACTAAATATAGAAAAGCATTTAAAGGCAGAATTCACGGAAAAGCAGTGAGAGCTGTTAAGTTAAATTATGGGCAATTTGGTCTTAAGGCTATGGAACCAGAAAGAATTATCGGTAAACAAATAGAAGCAGCTAGAGTTGCATTAACAAGGTATATGAAAAGAACTGGAAAAGTTTGGACTAGAATTTTCCCCAATATACCGGTATCTAAAAAACCCACTGAAGTGAGAATGGGTAAAGGTAAAGGAGCCCCTGAGTATTACGCATGTAGAGTTAAACCAGGAAGAATAATATTTGAAGTAGATGGAGTAACTGAAGAAGTCGCTAGAATAGCTCTTTATAAAGCATCTGCAAAACTACCAATTAAAACTAAATTTATAAAAAGATAATTATATGGCTAAGAAAAAAGAAGATCTAAAATTAACTAAAGACCAGGCAGAAAAAAAAATACTTACTTTAAAAAAAGATTTATTTAATATTAGGTTTAAAAAAATAAACAACCAAATAGAAAACCCTGCTCAATACAATATAATTAAAAAAAATATAGCCAGACTATATACAACAATTAAAAGCTCAAAATGACAAAAAAAGTTTTAAAAGGAATAATTACTAGTGCAAAAAACAATAAAACTGTTGTTGTTGAAGTAACAAGAAAATTTAAACATCCTTTTTACGAAAAGGTAATCAAAAGATCTAAAAAATATCATGCCCACGACGAATCTAATAAGTTCAAAGAAGGTGAAAAAGTTTCAATTATAGAATGCAGACCAATTTCAAAGAAAAAAACTTGGCAGGTGGTTGAATAATGATTCAAAATCATACAGAATTATTGGTTGCAGATAACACGGGCGCTAAAAGAGTTGAGTGTATAAAAGTTTTAGGCGGTTCAAAAAGAAGATATGCCTCTGTAGGCGATCTTATAGTTGTAAGTATTAAAGATGCAATTCCAAAAGGTAAAGTCAAAAAAGGTGCTGTACATAAAGCTGTTGTTGTTAGAACAAAAAAAGGTATCCATAGAGATGATGGATCTAAAGTCAGATTTGATACTAATGCAGTTGTTCTTACAGACGAAAAAGGTGAACCAATTGGTACAAGAATTTTTGGGCCAGTAACAAGAGAACTACGTACAAAAGGGCATACCAAAATTATATCACTTGCCCCCGAGGTACTTTAAAATGATTTTAAAAAAAGGAACTCAAGTAAAAATTATAACAGGTAAAGACAAAGGAAAAACTGGTGAGATTTTAGAGATCGATAGAAAATTAAATAAAATTAAAGTTAAGTCAATAAATATGATTAAAAAACATTTGAAACCAACAAAAGATAATAAAGGTGGAATAGTTTCCAAAGAAAGCTTTATACATTGGTCGAATGTAAAAAATTTAGATGAAAAAAAGAAAGATAATACAGGAAAAGTTAAAAAATGATCCCAAGATTGAAAGTATCTTACGATAAAGAAATTATTATTAAATTAATGAATAAACTTAATGTAAAGAACAAACATGAGGTGCCTAAAATTAATAAAGTTATTTTAAACATGGGTTTAGGAGAAGAAGCTTCAGATGGAAAAAAATTGAAATCTTGTATCGAGGATATAGGACTAATCGCAGGTCAAAAACCTATTATCACAAAATTTAAAAAATCCATTTCCAATTTTAAAACTAGAAAAGGATCTAATGCTGGTATCAAAGTAACTTTAAGAGCTAATAAAATGTATGAATTTATCGATAGATTGGTAAATATTGCTTTACCACGTATTAAGGATTTTAGAGGTTTAACAACTAAAGGTATAGATAGTTCTTTTAATTATTCATTTGGAATTAAAGAACATATTATATTTCCTGAGGTTAATTTTGATAAAGTTGATAAAATAAGAGGTTTAGACATAACTATTGTAACAAGTAGTAAATCTAAAGAAGGTACGATAGAGTTACTTAAAGAATTTAATTTTCCATTAGATAACAAAAAAAACTGAGGTAAAAATGGCTAAAACAAGCGCAATACAAAAAAATTTAAAAAGAATAAAACTTGTAAAAAAGTATGCCAATAAAAGAGCAGCATTAAAAAAAATAATTAAAGATAAAAAATTAGAACTTTCTGAAAGATTTGCAGCGCAACTTAAATTAAATAAATTGCCCAAAAATTCTGCAAAAGCAAGAATAAGAAATCGTTGTGAGATATCAGGTAGACCTCATGGTGTGTATAGAAAATTAAGAATTTCCAGAATAGCGTTAAGAGACCTAGCATCTGCTGGTAAAATTCCTGGAATGACTAAATCAAGCTGGTAGGAGAATTATGACATTAACAGACCCAATAGGAGATATGTTTTCAAGAATTCGGAATGGTCAAATGAGATCATTAAATTCTGTTGACATACCTTCATCTAATTTTAGAAGAAATATACTAGAGATTTTAAAAAATGAAGGTTTTATAAAAGATTTTTATATAGAAAAGTCAGAAAATAATAAAATAAATTTAAAAATTAATCTTAAATATTATGAAGGTAATCCTGTTATTAAAGAAATAAAAAGAATTTCAAAACCTGGGAGAAGAGTGTACTCAAGAGCTACTAGTATACCTAGAGTTATGAATGGCCTAGGTTTAGCAATAGTTTCAACTCCTAAAGGTGTAATGACTGATACTGAAGCTAGAAAAAATAATTTAGGTGGCGAAATAATTTGTAGGATTTTTTAATGTCTAAAATTGGTAAAAAAAATATAACCATTCCGAATGAGTCTTCTGTAAAAATTGAAGGTTCAAATTTATTGATAACAGGTCCTAAAGGATCAAAATCCTTAACCGTTAATGATAAAATATTTTCATCTAAACTTAATGACAAAAATGAATTTCAAATATTACCTTTAAATAAAAAAATAGATAAGAAAACAAGTATTATGTGGGGTACGTACAGAAGCCTTATAAATAATGCTGTAATGGGAGTTTCACAGGGGCATGAAAAAATCTTACTATTAAGTGGGGTAGGTTTTAGAGCGAATATAAAAGGTGAAAACTTAAATTTACAAATTGGATTTAGTCATGATGTTGACTTTAAGATACCGAAAGAAATTAAAATAACTGTAGAAAAGCAGACTACAATTAAAATAATCGGCGTTGATAAAGAGTTAGTCTCTAAAACTGCCGCAGATATAAAAAACCTTAAGCCAGTAGAGCCTTATAAAGGTAAAGGAATTATTGAAAAGGGTGAATTTGTTTTAAGAAAAGAAGGTAAGAAAAAATAATTATGAAAAAAATTGATAATAAAAGTAAAAGAAAATTAAGAAATAGAAAAAAACTTAAAAAAGTTAGTAATAATAGATTTAGAGTTTCCGTATCTAAGTCATTGAATAATCTTTCTGCACAAATCATTGATGATGTAAATAAAAAAACTTTAGTATCAGCATCGTCTATTGAAAAAGAAATTAGGAAAAATAAAATAAAAAAAATTGAAAAATCTAGTCTGATAGGTGAAATATTAGCTAAAAGAGCTAAAGAAAAAAATATAACTGAAGTTTTTTTTGATAGAGGTGAAAACCGATATCATGGAAGAATAAAAATCTTTGCTGACACACTAAGAAAGAATGGGTTAAAGTTTTAATATGTCTAATTATAGAAAAGTTGAAAGTGATATAAAAGAAAAACTAGTGGCCATTAATAGAATTACCAAAGTTGTAAAAGGTGGTCGTAGATTTGGATTTGCAGCATTAGTAGTTGTGGGCAACCAAAAAGGTTCTGTTGGCATTGGTCAAGGTAAATCTAAACAAGTACCAGATGCAATAAAGAAGGCTACAGAGGTAGCAAAAAGAAATCTAATTCAAATTCCTCTTAAAGAAGGAAGAACATTACATCACGATGTAAAAGGTAAAAATGGCTCAGGAAAAGTTTTTATGAGAGCTGCTCCAGCTGGTACAGGAATCATAGCGGGTGGACCTATTAGATCTGTATGTGAGGTCTTAGGAATTCAAGATATAGTCGCTAAGTCACTTGGTTCAGCAAATCCCCACAATGTATTAAAAGCTTGTGTTAACGGATTAAAGTCTCAAAGCTCACCAAAAATGCTGTCTGCAATTAGAGGAAAGAAAATATCAGATATAGTATTAAAGAGAGAAAACAAATAATGGAATTGAACAATCTTGTTAAAAACAATAAAAAAAAAATTAGAGTTGGCAGAGGTATAGGTTCAGGTAGGGGAAAAACTTCTACAAGAGGTCATAAAGGACAAAAATCAAGATCTGGAGTAGCTATTAAGAGTTTTGAAGGAGGCCAAATGCCTTTATACAGACGTCTACCTAAAAGAGGTTTTAAAAGTTTAAATAAAAAAAATATTGGAATTTTAAATTTATCAAAAATACAGAAAATGTGTGAAAAAAGTGACAATGGTTTAAAAAATATTTTAGATTTAAAATTATTAAAAGAAAAAAAATTAATTAGCAAAAAGTATATGAAACTTAAAATTTTAGGAACCGGTGAATTAAAGGTTAAAATTGATATTACTGCTCATTATGCGTCCAAACAAGCTTTAGAAAAAATTGAAAAAGCTGGTGGCAAAATCAATATTACTAAAAAATAATTTAAAATGTCTAGTGAAAATATAAATTCAACAGGTGCTCTTAGTCAGGCAAAAGATCTTAAAAATAGAATTTTATTTACAGTTTTACTATTAATTGTTTATAGACTGGGCACATACGTCCCTCTCTCAGGAATTGACCCTCAAGCATTAAAAGAAATAATGGCTTCAAGTCAAAAAGGATTACTTGGAATGTTTAATATGTTCTCCGGAGGTGCTGTTACTAGAATGGCTATTTTTGCACTAGGAATTATGCCTTATATTTCTTCTTCAATTATAGTTCAGTTATTAACAGGAGTATCAGATTATTTTAAAAATTTAAAAGAACAAGGTGAAATTGGTAGAAAGAAAATTACCCAAATTACAAGATATGGAACAGTACTAATCGCTTGTTTGCAAGGATACGGTGTATCCGTTGGTTTAGAAAATGCTGGTAACTTAGTTATAGATCCTGGAATGAGTTTTAGAATAATTACCACAATTTCACTTGTTGCTGGAACAACTTTTTTAATGTGGTTGGGAGAACAAATAACACTTAGAGGAGTTGGCAATGGTATCTCATTAATAATTTTTTCGGGTATTGTAGCGGAAATACCTAGGGCACTAGCTTCTACCTTTGAATTAGGAAGAACAGGTGCATTATCTGCTTTAATGATTGTGGGGATATTTGTACTTATAATTTTTACAGTTTTATTTATAGTATTTTTTGAAAGAGCAATGAGAAAAATTTTAATAAACTATCCAAAGAGACAAGTAGGCAACAAGATGTATGGTGGTGAATCTTCACATCTTCCTCTAAAAATTAATACAGCGGGCGTTATACCAGCAATTTTTGCATCAGCTTTACTTCTATTACCTGTAACGCTTGCTAATTTTGGTTTTGCTGACTCAGATTCATTTATGAAAATTTCATCGATGTTTACACAAGGCCAGCCCTTATACATGTTATTGTATGCCTCAGGAATAATATTCTTTTCTTTTTTTTATACATCAATTGTATTTAACCCAAAAGAAACTGCTGAAAATTTAAGAAAATATGGAGGATATATTCCCGGTATAAGACCAGGTGAAAGATCTGCGGAATATATAGAAAGCATATTAATTAGATTAACTACAGTCGGTTCTCTTTATTTAACGTTTGTTTGTTTAATGCCAGAATTTTTAATAGCAAAATACCCGATACCTTTTTATTTAGGTGGTACTTCAATTTTGATTGTTGTTGTAGTTGCGATGGATACAGTAACACAAGTTCAAACTAGATTAATGAGCTCACAGTATGAATCACTAATAAAGAAAACAAAATTCGGAAGATAATTAGTAAAATGAACCTAATTATATTTGGTCCCCCGGGAGCTGGAAAAGGCACTCAATCTAATTTTATTGTTCACAAATATAATATGTTTCAGCTATCTACTGGAGAAATCTTAAGAAAAGAAATCAAAAATAAAACTGAATTAGGAATAAAAATATCATCCATAATGAACTCCGGATCATTAGTGTCTGATAAAATTGTAAGTGATTTAATTGAAAAAATAATTTCTATTGATCAATATAAAAACAGCTTTATTTTTGATGGATATCCTAGAAATCTTGTACAAGCTAATAATCTAAAAATTCTACTTACTAAATATAATCAAAAAATTGATTTAGTTTTATCATTGTCTGTGTCGCTGGATCTAATAAAAAAAAGAATTGCAGGAAGATCGGTATGTTCTATATGTGGAAAAATTTATAACGAATATTTTAAACCAGCTCCAATTAACAGTGATTGTTGTGCTTCTAAATTTTTACAAAAAAGGTCAGATGACACCCTTGAAATTGCAGTAAAAAGATATCAAACTTACCAAAAATGTACCGAACCATTATTGGAATTTTATAAAAAATTAAATTTACTCAAGGTTGTGAATGGAGAAAGTCCAATACCCGCTATTAATGAAGAAATTAGTCGTTTAATTGACACTATCGAGGGTTGACTTTAAATATTTAGGCAATATAAATACGCTTTTGAAAACTTTAACTCATTAATATATGGCTCGTATAGCAGGAATAAATATTCCACAAAATAAAGTTGTAAGTATAGCCCTTACCTACATTCATGGCATTGGACCTCATTCATCAAAGAAGATTTGTGAAAAATTAGATATTCCATCTGCTAAAAGAGTTAACGAATTAACAGAAGAACAAGTTTTAAAAATTAGAGAATTTATTGATGCAAATCATAAAGTAGAGGGTGATCTCAGAAGAGAAGTTTCAGTAAATATTAAACGTTTAGTTGATTTAGCTTGCTACAGGGGATCAAGACATAAAAAAAAATTACCCGTTCGTGGACAGCGAACTCAATGCAACGCAAGAACTCGAAAAGGAAAAGCTATAGCAATTGCAGGTAAAAAACTAACACCACTTAAAAAATAATTTTGTAGATTAAATGAATAAAAAAGTAGAAAAAAAAGTAGAAGTAAAAAAAACAGAGATTGTTAAAAAAGAAAGTACTTTTAAAAAAAAAAAAAAAATAAAAAAAAAATTTTTTAAATAAAAAAAAAAAAAAAAAAAAAAAAAAAGTAAAAATAAAAAAAAAAGAAATTGTTAAAAAAAAAAGTACTTTTAAAAAAAAAAAAAAAATTAAAAGGAACA
>Ga0115004_10003124_pt1 | contig 13545 bp, 17 predicted proteins | sample ArcticOcean_MG_C_10_FD_88737 | JGI IMG/M metagenome (GOLD analysis project Ga0115004, IMG submission 88737) | Marine microbial communities from western Arctic Ocean - ArcticOcean_MG_CB11_90 | ecosystem: Environmental > Aquatic > Marine > Oceanic | place: Arctic Ocean: Canada Basin | collected...
AAAGAGACGACAGAAGCGATAGAGGCAGCAGAGACGAAAGACCAGCTTCAAGATTTAAAAAAAGAGACGACAGAAGCGATAGAGGCAGCAGAGACGAAAGACCAGCTTCAAGATTTAAAAAAAAGTTTACTGGTAAAGCGGGTCCTTTTAAGAAAAATAAATTTAAAGATTAGTTTCCCCTACAATAAGCTGATTTTGTTCACCTAAAAAATCAACTTTTAAATTTAGCTTATCGCCATTTTGTAAAAACTTAGGTTGAGACATTTCCATTGCGGTTCCCGCAGGAGTTCCAGTCGTAATGATGGTACCAGGATACAATGTCATGAATTGACTAATGTGTGATATTAAAAAATCAAAATTAAATATCATTCTTTTTGTATTACCGGTCTGTCTTCTTTCTCCATTCAGATCTAAAGATAAATTAATATTATTAATATCTTTAATTTCATCTTTTGTAACTAAATAAGGTCAAGTTGGCCCGGCAATTGATTTACCTTTAATCCACTGGCCCCCCCTCTCTTTCTGCCAAGATCTCTCTGAAATATCATTAACAATACAGTAACCAAAAACATATTTTTGAGCCATGTCTATAGGTATATATTTTCCTTCTTTACCAATTATGATCGCAACTTCCACTTCATAATCCATTTTTTTTGCTTCTTTTGGTTTAACTATTGAGTCGTTAGGTCCCTGAATGCACCCCGAACTTTTATTAAAAAGAATAGGTTCGTTAGGAAGTTTAGAATTCGTTCCTTCTGCGTGAGCTTTATAATTAAGACCAATTGCTAAAAAATCGATAGGTTTAGAAATACAACTTCCTATTCTAGTTTTAGGATCAATTTCTTTTTGTCTTGATAAATCTATTTTTATTAACTTTTCTAAAGTTTTCTCACTCAATGTAGATGGATTTAAATCTTTAATATGGTCAGAGATATCTCTAATTATCTGATTTTTATCTAGCGCAGCAACTTTTTCTGCATTCTTTTTACCAACTCTTAATAATTTCATTAATTAACTTTAAATAAGATCTTGTTATTTTACAAACTTTTTAATTCTTTCTTGAGTAGTTGTGTCGGGACCAGAGTATGGAGTTTCATAACTATTTTTTTTTGTGAGTACGTTTATTCCTTTAGTAAATATAAATATAAAAAATATTATAAATAAAACAGAAAAAATTTTAGCAGGATTATAATTTCCTTCAACAAAAACACTTTTTTGCTCTTTTTTAGCTTTGTGAAAAATTTTAAAAGTAATATATGTAGCAAAAATTAAACCCACGTGTCCTAGGAACATACTTAACCAACCGTACACGAAGGAGGTTAAACTAAAAACATACAAACTGAAAACTGTGCTCCAAACAAAGGAAAGCACTATTAATATTTGCAACCTAACTGTTTTAGGGAGTGCGCGTAAATCATTGGCAGAATCATCAAACATGATATTAGCAGATGAAATCATAAAGTTTCTTAATTTATTTATCATTTTTATATTCTATATATATTAAGCTAGAAAAGTAAATTATTAAAAAGTTCTCGCCAGCTTTCTTATTTTTTGCATATGTTTTTCAAATTTTTCTATCGGCATACGAGGAAGAACCTCGAACATTCTTGTGTATTTTACATTCATACCACCAAGTTTTAGTACTCCAGCCTTTATTCTACGAAAAGGCATATTTTGAAACCATGTCTTTATAGAAAACCAATTACCTCCATAAGTCATCGACATGATTGCTAACTTGCCCTTCATAGCTCCTGCCACAGGATAACCCCAGTTACCGACTACTTGCTTAAAAGAAAAAAACCACTTAGGGGCAAGCACTACATCTATCCAATTTTCCATAATTGCGCTTGCTCTTAAATTATAACAAGGTGAAATTAAAAACATAACATCAGCTCGTTCTAATCTTTTTCTATAATTTAGAATTTGTTCATTTGGTGGGGTACCATCAAAAAAGTTAAGCTGTTTTTCATCATGAAGATTAATCAAATCAATTTCATGACCATGTTTCTTAGCCTCATCAATAAATGTATCTCTTATTGAAGCATTAAAAGATTCCTTTGTATTATGATGGCCATAAACTATAAAAATATTCTTAGACATGCTATTTGTCTATATTATTTCTTCTATCTTTCCAGAGAAAAATTCCTGTTCCGATGCCTATTGATATTGAAGAAACAATCCAGGCACTATCTTGTTCACTAAACAAAGCAAGGCCTCCAAATATTACAACTATAATTCCTAGTGTTTTATTATCCATTTTTTAACATTTTATCTTTATTGACTTTATCTATAATTTCATAATAGAGTCATATTATCCATTCGTCATGGAAAAAAAAGACGCTCATCTACATGAGTTAAAAGTAAGTTGAATAAAAAAAAGGAGATGTGATGATTAAAAGACACGCACATTTGCTAAATGAGTTCAGCCGAAAAAAGTCGGAGGCTAAACTTAGAAAGCAAATTCAAAGAACAAGGAAAGAAGTTGAAATTAATGGTGGAGGAACAAGTGGATACACTATTAAAGAAGGTAAAAACGCCGGTACGGTTTTAAAGCACTTAAAAAAGGACTCAAATAAATTATAGATTTTTTAGAGGTCATGTATTTAAGCGTTGCCCCTTTAAAAACTAATATATAAAACTCCCATAAATGGAGAATAAACAAAATTTCTACGACTTAAGTTTTGATGATTTAAAAACTTTTCTTACTGAAAAAGTAGGTGTTGATAGTGGTAAAGTAAAAATGAGAGCACAACAAATTTTTTCTGCTGTTTATAAAAAGGGATTAATAAACTTTAGTGACCTAACTACAGTTACAAATGAACTTAGAAAAAATCTAGATAATGTTTTAACTTTAGATCTTCCAAAAATAATAAAAACTGAAATTGCTGATGACAAAACTATTAAATGGTTACTCGAATTAAATGATGAAAATAAAAATTTAATTGAAGTTGTTTTAATTCCAAGTAAATCTCACAACACTATTTGTGTGTCTGTACAAGTTGGTTGTGCCATGTCTAAAAGTAGCGCATGCATTCATTGTGCTACTGGCACTCAACTTTTAGTAAAAAACTTATCTGCCTGCGAAATAGTAATGCAAATGATGATAGCTAAAAGGCATCTTAATGATTTTGGAGATCAACGACTCATAAAAAATTGCGTTATAATGGGCAGCGGTGAATCTTTAACAAATTATGAAAATGTAAAAAAATTTATAAAGATTTTAATGGAAACAGAAGGGGTTCACATGGGTAAAAAATCAATTACTTTATCTACTATTGGTATACCCGATAAAATTAAAAGATTTGCAGATGAAGTTGGAGTTTATTTGGCGCTATCACTTCATAGTGGTGACAATACTAAGAGAGACAAGATTATTCCTATAAATAAAAAATATCCTTTAAGAGAAGTAGTTGAAAGTTGTAAATACTACACAAGCATAGTTAAAGAAAAAGTATTTGTAGAATATACTCTAATGTCTGGAATTAATGATAGCCCCGAAGACGCCAAACAATTAGTTAAAATAATGAGTCAGTTTCCTTCAAAGTTAAATTTAATTTTTATGAATACTTGGCCAGGCTGTAATATAAAACCAGTTTCTGAAGAAAATACAAATAAATTTGCACAAATAGTTAAAAATGCTGGATTTATTGTAACAGTAAGACGCAGCGGCGGTGCATCAGAAAAATCATTAAGTGGCTGCGGTCAGCTTCGAACGTCAAGTTTACCAAAAAAAAGATCGTCTCTGTAAATTACATTATAGAAAAATGTAAAGTTATTGACACTGAAATAGATCTTATACAAAGCACTGATATCAACAAGAAGGACAATGTTGTATAATAGTTTATGGATTCGATACTAATTTTTATAGTTATAGCTTTATTAATTGTTAATTTAGGTGCTGTTATCTTTGTGCTTAAACGCAAACAGCCAGAGCCAATAAACAATGAACAAATATTGAAAGATGAAGTTAGTTCCTTAAGAAACTCTTTCAGTGAATCTTTTGGTACAATGAGTAAAGAAATTGCAAAAGATATGACCGGTGCTTTAACTAAAGTAGATGAAAAAGTTGGAGTATTTAACAGACAAGTAAGTGAACTAAATAAAAGCCAAGATAATTTTAGTAAAATTTTAAGTGGTGTAAAAACTTACGGTACATTAGCAGAGTTTGGTCTCGGATCTTTATTAAAAGATCTGCTTCCAGCTTCTCAATTTATCGAAAATGTAAAAATGAAACCTGAAGAAAATTCAGACACTGTTGAATTTGCAATTAAACTTCAAGACGTCCTACTTCCGATTGATAGTCACTGGCCTGTTGAAAAGTATAAAGCTATAGATGACGCTTACCAAGCTAACGATAAAGAAGCTCAAGCTGAAGCAAGAAAAGATTTAGCAGCAGCATTTAGAAATAAAGCAAAATCGGTAAACTTAAAATATATTTCACCACCAAAAAGTACCGACTTTGCAATAGTTTATGTGCCAACAGAAGGTTTATTTTCTGAAATTTCATCTTATAGAGATCCAAAAACAAAAGAATTACTACTGCAGGAATTAAGAACAAAATATAAAGTAACTATATCTGGACCCAATAGTTTATCAGCACTTTTGCAATCTTATCATTTAGGCTTTCAAACGTTAAAAGTACAAAAGCATGCAACTCAAATATATGGCGATTTAAGAAATATAAGCTCAAGATTTGAGAGACACTTTAACGGTATTATAGATCTTAGAAAAAAACTAGAACAAGCAATGACAGCTACAGAGTCTTTCGGTAGAGATGCTAGATCTATTATGAACACTTTAGGAAGTATTAAAGATCCAGGTACTGCTAAGGAATCAGTAGAAGAAATTCCAGAAAAAATAAAAGTTGTAAAATAATATCTTATGTCAAATTTTGTATTTTATGATTTTGAAACAAGTTCTTCCAACAAGTATTGGGGGCAAATAATTCAAATAGGTGCAATTCTAACAAATGATAATCTCGAGGAACTAGATAGGTATGATGCTAGGTGTAGATTAAATCCTGGAATTATTCCAGAAGCTATGGCTTTAATAGTAAACAAATCATCACCTAAAATGCTTAAAGGATCAAATCTTTCACATTATGAAATGATTAGACAATTCGTAGCCATTCTTAAAAAATGGGGCAAAGCAACTTACATGGGTTTTAATAGCATAGAGTTTGATGAAGAATTTTTAAGGTGTACTCTTTTTCAAACTCTTGAATATCCCTATCTAACTAGCACAAACGGTAACACAAGGGGAGATGTGTTGAGCCTTGCTAGGGCTGCAAACCTTTACTATCCAAACACTTTAAAAAACTCAATTAATGCAAAGGGCAATGCAGTTTACAAGTTAGATGTAATGGCTCCATTGAATGGAATAGAACACGGTGATGCTCATAGCGCCATTGGAGATGTAATTGCTACAGCAGGCGTAGCAAAAATTATTGCTAAAAAAGCACCCAATGTATGGAAGGCAAGCTTATTAACTATGGATAAAAATCAATCTCTAGAATTAATTAAAAATGAACCTTACTTTTGTAATAATGAATATTATTATGGACGTAGTGTTCCTTTTGTACAAACGTTTGTTTGTCAGCATCCTCAATATCAATGGCCGTTATGTTTTGATTTAAAACATGATCCAGACATTTTTTTAAAAATGTCGCAAAAAGAACTTTCAGCAGCAATAAAAAAATATAAATTTTTGAGAACTGTCCGACACAATAAACATCCAGTAATTATGAATCCATCTTATGGAGATGCAATAGAACAATACAAAACAATTGGTGCAGAAAAATTAGCTGCAAGAGCTAAACTCATTAAGAATAACAAAGAATTTGCTGAAAAAATAAGTGACATTAAAAAAGAAGAAGCTGAAGAAAAAATGCACTCTAAATCACAAGAAGATATCTTCACAGAGGAAAGCATTTATACAAAATTTACAAGTACTGAAGATAATAACTTAATGCCAGAATTTCATAAAATAGGTTGGAATGAAAAATTGTCTTTTTTATCAAAATTTAAAGATGAAAGACTTAAATATCTTGGAAGAAAACTTATGTATATGGAGAAGCCAGAGATTTTACCAGAGTATGACTATAATTTAATGCACAAAGAAATGGCAAAAAAACTATTAAGCACAAATAATGAAAAATGGAACACAATACCTAGAACTTATTCTGAAATAGATACGTTAAGAGAAAAATTTGAAAGAGAAGAGGAACCAGAAAAATTAGTTATTTTAGACGATATTAACGCCTACATTGAAGAGTTAGAAAAATTTTACTCTTCTGTCTAGTTGACATTAATTAAAAAACACTTAATTAACATCTATGGCTTTTAAAAATTCAACAGATGAAAAATTTCAAGAACAAATTAGTTCCAATAAACTTACATTAACCCAATTTTCAGCCTCGTGGTGCCAACCTTGTAAAATTTTAAAACCAATAGTTGAAAAAATTTCTGAAGATCTAGCTGATAAAATAGATTGTTATTATCATGATATAGAAATTCACCCAAATAAACCTGTTGAATACTCTGTGCGTGGCGTTCCAACTTTAATTCTTTGTAAGGACGGTAAACATCTTGATACGAAAGTTGGTGCAACAAACGAGAAAGATTTATTGGATTTTATTAGACCTCATATCTAGAAACTAATTTTTACTCAAAATATCTCCTACCAAGTATAAACTGCCAAACACAACAATAGTTTTTTTTTCTTTGTTAGATATTAGTTTAAGTGCTTTATATATATTTTTTGATGTAAAGGTATTATCTTTATGTGAAAAAGATTTTAATTTTTCAGCAGTTACTGCGTTTGGCTCGTTAGGAATTGTGAGTGTGATTAGTTTAACAAAAGTTTTTTTAAAAATTCCTATAAATTTTTTGGGCATTTTGTTTTTTTGCATACCCCAAATTCCATAAATAGGTTCTTTTAATGACTTAAGATATTCGTTTAGATTTTTACCACTAGTTAAAGAATGACAACCATCTATTAAAAGTTTTTCATTTGTCATAAGATGTTTTCTTAATTTGCCACTTTTTATATACTGCAAACGACCTTCGTATTTTATTTTTGGTATAGTTTTGATAATAATTTTTTTTTTTATTCCAAAATCTAGGGCAATTTTAATAGCAAAACCTAAATTATTAATCAAACCTTTACTGTAGATATTTTTTGTAATAATAGGAATTTTATTTTTTTTATCTTTATAAACATATCTATTTGATACTTTGATAATTTTCCAACTATGTGGAAAAATGATTTTACTATTATTTCTTTTTAAAAGACTTTTTATTATTTTTAATGTTTTAGGCTTTTGTTTATTTATATAAATAATAGTATTATTGCTTAAAGATCCAACTTTTTGTTTGCATATTTCATGAAGTGTTTTGGGATTAATCCACTCCTTGTGTTGAAAATTTATATTAGAAATAATTTGTGCTTTAGGATATTTCCATAAATTAGTACTATCTTTTTTAAATAAAAGACCACTTTCAATTAAATTATAAGAAATACCCTTTTGTTTTTTTGAGGCTAAAATATAAACACATGTAAGAAGTTCAAAAAGAGTCAATTTGACTTTTGTTTTCTCAATTATCTTTGTGAGAGACTTAATTTGAGAGCAGGTAATAAACTTATTTTTTAAAAAAAATCTATGCCGAACATCATATAAATGTGGGCTAGTAAAAGCATTTACTTTATTTTTATTTGCTTCAAAAAAATATTTTAGCGAAGTAAGAATGCTCATTTTACCATCGCTCCCTAAAATATTTATTGGGTTTATTAATTCTAAATGAGGTGAGTGTAGTTTTTTTAAAACTTTATTAATTCTATTTAGATCGAGGTTTATTCTTCGACTATAAAGCTTTTGTAGATTCTTGTAGAGATTCGCTGGTTGTAACAACATTAGATAGATTCGTTTTAGCTTGAGTCTCGCCTTTTTTCAACAAGACACTTAGTAAGGTACCGATAGTTGAATTAAGATATTTTCTTTCTATAACAAGATCGATTCCGCCATGCTCCAAAACCCACTCGGCACTCTGGAATTCTTCTGGTAAAGTTTCGTTTATTGTTCCTTGAACAACTCTTTTTCCTGCAAAACCAACTGTGCTCTTGGGCTCAGCAATTAAAATATCCCCTAACATAGCCCACGATGCTGTTACACCACCAGTCGTAGGATCAGTAAGAACAACAATATAAGGTAAATTTTGTTTTTTAAGTTCACTTACTGCTAAAGTCGTACGAGCCATTTGTGCAAGGGCAATTGAACTTTCCATCATACGTTGACCTCCACTACAGCTAAAAAATATAAACGGTTTTTTCCCATCTATCGCATGCTGTATGCCAGATAAAAATGCTTCACCTGAAGCTGCACCAAAACTACCTCCTATAAATCTAAAATCTTGCGATCCAGCAATAACGTCTATTTTATTTATTTTACCTTTTGCTATTGCAACGGCATCATCTTGGTTTGTAATAGTTCTTGCCGTTTTTAATCTATCTATGTATTTTTTATTATCAACAAAATTTAGTGGATCATCAATTGGTAGAGGTGTTTCTATTATCTCATAATCCCTGTTGTCAAAAAAAAGTTGAAATCGCTCATCGCAAGTAAGTTTATGATGGGCACCACACTTGGGACAGCAGTTTAAATTCAATTTTAAATCTTCTTTATAAATTAGATTTTTACATTTACAGCTTATCCAAAGAGTTTCATCATTTTTTGAAACTCTTTTTTTAAATAAAGATTTAATCTTAGGTTTTATAAATTTTGTTATCCAATTCAAATTATTTCTCCTTTTAACTTACTTACCATTTTAACTAACATTGTGACAGGATTTTGGCGTTTTTTTATTGAATTCGTTATAGTTTTACACAGTTGTGATCCTACAACTAGACCGTCGGCCTCTTTTAGCAATTTAATTGTTTTTAAAGTTATTCCAAAACCAATGACTAGATTTTTCTTAGGATCTATACTTTTTATTCTCCTATAGTTTTCCAGTATTTTTTTTGGTGAAACTTTCAATTTGCCACCGGTCGTAGAAAGCATACTGATGTAATAAACCATCTCATGGGAGTCTTTAATAATTAATTTAATTCTATTATGTGAAGTTGTTGGAGATAAAAGTTGAATAAAAGTTATGGCTTTTTTTTTACATCTAGCAGAAAATTTTTTATTTTCTGGCCACGGCAAATCAACAATTATTAAACCGTCAACACCAACATTTTTACATTTTTCTAAAAACTTATTCTCCCCATATTGATAAACTAAATTATAATAACCCATTAATATAAGCGGTATTTGAGGTTTATTTTTTTTAAAATTCTTTACAATATCAAAAACATCTTTGAGTTTAATCTTATTTTTTAAAGCACGGTAAGAACTTTCTTGAATCTGACCTCCGTCAGCTATCGGTGTGTTGTGAGGAAAACCTAATTCGATAATATCAGCATGATTAGAAATAGATTTTATAATTTCTTCAGAAATTTTTTTTGTTTTATCTCCTGCTACCGTATATGTTAAGAGCGCAGGTCTTTTTTCTTTTTTACATTTTTGAAATGCTAAACTAATTTTTGATCTCATCTTATATATTTTCCCAATTTATTCTTTATAATATCTTTATCTTTTAGTGAATCTCCACAACTATTAACAATTATAATATTTGAAGAATTTAATTTAGGTGCTAATCGAATAGCTTCTGCAAAGGCGTGAGATGGTTCTAGAGAGGGAGAAATTTTTTCTAATTTTGAAACAAGTTCATATGCGTTTAAAGCCTCTTCATCAGTTGCCGAAGTATATTTTGCGCGTTTTGTATCTTTTAAGAAACAATGTAAAGGTGAAATTCCAGGATAATCAAGACCTGCAGAAATAGATTCAGTTAGTCCAATTTGCCCCTCATTATTTTGTATTACGTATTGTGCAGCACCATGTAAGATGCCTATTTTAGATCCTGAGGTTAAAGGGGCAGCATGTAACTTACTATTTTTAGGGCCGCCAGCTTCAATGCCAATAAATTCAGCTTTAGTATCCATAAACTCATTCCAAAAACCCATAGCAGAACTACCACCTCCAACACAATTTAATAATTTTAATTTATTTGGAATTTTTCCAAACTCATCTTTAACTTGAAGCATGAGTTCCCTTGAAATTTGAGCCGTACTCCAAGCACATATTTTTATAAATATATTGGGACCAACTGTAGAACCTACGCACATATGTGCTGTATCGCAGTTAGAAACCCAATATCTCATACATTCACTAACTGCATCTACAAGAGTTTGGTTGCCTGTAGTAACTGAAACTATATCAGCACCATTATCTTTTATTGCATCAACATTTGGTTTTTGCCTTCTAATATCTTTAGCGCCCATAAATATCTTACATTTAAGACCAAATTTTTTAGCAGCCATACTTAACATTTTACCTGCATATCCGGCACCTGTATCTCCAATTACATATTTTTTACCAGCTCTTCTTGCCACTAAACAATGGACTGTTGCGTTATAGATTTTGTGAGCACCTCCATTAGCTTCAGAAACAACTTTGGCATATATTTGAGCACCACCAAGATACTCAGTTAAGTTATTTAATTTAATAAGTGGTGTTGGTGTTCCAATATAATTTTTAAAATAATAATCTCTTTCTTTTATAAAACTCTTATCTTTTCTAAGTTTTGTAAATAATTTGGTTAAATCATCTATTGGTTTTTTGAGTGTTTCAGGTATAAAATTGCCACCAAATTTATTGCCATACATAAAATTTTTATCATGCTGGTCAATAAGAGGTATGCCTTTTTTAATTTTTATCATTAATTATTTTAATTTTATTTAAAAATTTTTTGATTTTATTTATATCTTTTACGTTATTTGTTTCTAAAGCACCAGAGACATCAACGATGTCTGCTAAAGTTGATATATGTTCAAGTTTATCAAGGGTAATATTACCTGCTATCATTTTTGTAAAATTATTAGGTATTGATTTAATCCATTCATAATTCCATTCTTTACTTTGTTCTAAACCCGAACTGTCCCATAAAATAATATCAGCTGAGTTTTTTATCTTTCTATAATATAAAATATCTTTTTTTTCTTTTACACGTATAGAAAAAATTATTTTTTGAGAGTATTTAGATTTTATATTTCTAATATCGTCGTTATTATAATTCCCATAAATTTGAAAATAATCTAGATTTAACTTAGAAAATTTTTCAAATTCTTGAATTTTCGGATTAACTAGTACTCCGACGTAATTTGTTTTATTTTTCTTAATAGAGGTTAATTTTCTTGCTTTTTCATAGGAAATAAATCTATGACTCTTTGGATAATTTAAAATAAATCCACAGAAATCTACATTATTTTTTACGCATGCTTTAACATGTTCATGATTTGTGAGACCACAGACTTTTACTTTCATAAAATTATTTTAAAGATTCTATTAATTTTTGTACATTATTCTTAATATTACCTCTTGTAATACTTCTGCCCATGACAATACCAGTTGCACCATTTTCGAATGCCTCTTGGGGAGTCACAACTCTTCTTTGATCATTTTTACTGTCATTAAGCATTCTTATTCCTGGCGTTATAATTTCCATATTTTTGCAAATTTTTTTTACATACTTGGCTTCGTGTCCAGAACATACCACACCATCTAAACCAGCTTTTTTCGCCAACTTAGCCTGTAGTATAACCGTCTCTTTAATATTTTTCATATGGCCAATATCTCTTAGACTTTTTTCAGAAAAACTTGTTAAAATAGTTACACCTAATATCTTTAAATTTTTATTTGTTTTTTTTGCAGCTTTCTTTGCAGCTAGCATCATTTCTAGACCACCCGACACATGAATAGTTAAATAATTAAGATTTTTTAAATCTTTTAAAGAATTTATGGAAGATGAAACTGTATTAGGTATATCGAATAATTTAATATCTAACCAAATTTTGTTCTTTTCTTTAGTTTTTGATAAAAATGTTCTGCCTAGTTTAGAGTTGAAAAATTCAAGACCAAATTTATAAAAGACATTTAATTTATCTGTTCTTGTATTTTTGAGAATTTTATTTATTTGAGAAATTTTAATTGTGTCACAAGCAATAAATATTTTTCTTTTCATAATTAATTTATTTCATTTCTTAAATATTTTGACATTTTAAAACTAATTCTTCTCTTTTCAGGTACAAATATTAATTCTTGTGTCTTTGGGTTTCTAGCATTATATTTTGCTTTTATAACTTTGACAGACCATCGACCAAAATTTCTTAATTCAACTGGTTTGTTTAAAATTAAACTTTTAGCAATAGATTCAAAAATTAAATCAAGAATATCAGATATTTGTGAATGTTTTAAGTTAGGGTATCTTTCTTTTAGTTCGGCTATTATTTTTGATTTAACCAACTCTATTATTCTTTTCCCTTTTTCTTTTTCGAAGATATGTTTAGTGCCTTATTAAATATATCCTTCAATGTCGCTCCAGATGATTTTGCATCTTTACCAAATTTTTTAACCAGTGATTTTTCTTCGTCTATTTGAGCTTGTTTAACAGAAAGAGAAATTTTACGATTTAATAAATCTAACTCTGTAATAGATGCATCTAATTTATTTCCAGGCTGAAATATTTCCGGCCTTTGATCGCCAGATTCTTTTGCTAATTGGTTTTTTTTAATAGTCACTATTAGCATTTTATTATTTCCTACAGATACCTTGACACCAGATCTATTTGTTTCAATGACAGTAGTCGTAACCACATCTCCGGTTTTCTTATTGTTTTCAGTAAACCAATCCATAGGATCTTTCTCAAGAGCCCTTATAGAAAATCTTATCTTTTCATCTTTAACTTCTACTATTTTAACTTTTATTATATCGTTCTTCTTATATCTTTTAAGACTGGCCTCATCTTCATTAAAATCTATTTCTTTATAGTGAAGCATTCCAACCAAACCTGAGTCTAATTCAGCAAATATAGCTTTGTCAGTTATATTTTTTATTTTTACATCTATTGTTTTTCCAGAAAATTCTGCAATTTTTTTCCATGGATTTTCGAGAGTTTCTTTAAATGATAAAGATATTCTTTTTGCAGCTGTATCAATTGAGACTATTTTAATTTTTATTGATTCGGATACTGACAGCACTTTGCTTGGTTGAATATTTCTATTAATCCATGACAATTCAGAATTATGAATTAGCCCTTCGATTCCATCTTCTAATTTTACAAAAGCACCATACTCCATTAGTTTAGTGCAAACACCTTCGTAGATTTCCCCTATTTTGTATTTTTTTTCTAAATCATCGTAAGGGTCAGCAGTTAATGCTTTAACGGAAGCAGAAACCCTATTTGTAGTTGAGTCAATTTTTGTAATTTTAACTTTAATTTTTTGACCAATGGTTACCATTTCGGAAGGTTTTTTTACTCTTCCATGACTTAAATCTGAAACATGTAAAAGCGCATCAATACCATTTACATCCAAAAATATTCCCCAATCTGTAGTCGCTTTAACTGTTGCGTTTTCAACTATATCACCTTCACTTAAATTTTTTAAAATCTC